>FWPU01000103.1_pt1:0-152500 | contig 260374 bp, 220 predicted proteins | sample 2228361 | NCBI WGS metagenome assembly FWPU01 (sample SAMEA103939777, study PRJEB20133) | metagenome
GCGATCATCGTGGATAAAACTCTTAAGATATTCCTCGTCCGGTTCCCTATAAATTGGATTTATATTACACACGCCGGCGTTCTTTGCTTAAATGAAAATTATATCGTGCTGAGTTCCTAAACCTTTAGTTTGTGCCTTAGGGCTGTTTGTTTTTCTCCAAACCACTTCATTCCTAAAATTCTCATACCCAAAAATCTCATCCATCATCACCTTTACATAATGACCCACATGCCAATCAAGATGGACATAGATAGAGCCGTTTTCAGCCAATAACTCCCTCATCAAAACCAATCGCTCATACATATACTTGAGATAAGAGGCAATCCCACCGCTCCAGGTATCCTTGTAAGCCCGCTCTTCTATGATTGAAGGTTCTTTCTCTATCTCTTCATCTCCAATTTTTGTTCTCACCGTAAAATCCGCACCCGTGAAAAACGGCGGGTCGATGTAAATCAGGTTAATCTTTCCCGCCCAACCTTGCTTTATAAGAGAAGACATCACAAGTTTGTTATCTCCCCAGATGAGCAGGTTCTTCCAGTCCTTGGGGTAGTTTTCAGGATACTCATTTTCCGGATAAAATTGAGATGGATCAAAAACATCCTCAATGTTTTTGAGCCTTAGTTTATTGATAGTTTCTACCACCTGGAATGGCAAATTCGGTCTTTCAATTGGCAACTTTTCCCCAAGTTCTATTTTGTTATATTTTTGATGCCAGATAAGCTCTACATACTTTTTGTTTTCAGCGGTATCCTTATACGCCATAATTTAAGCCTCCATATCTTTTAGGATTTTCCCGATCTGCGGTTTAATTTGAAGAACTTTTTTATAATATAAAAATTTTCCCATTTTACATCAATTCTCCTTGCTTTATTATTTCGTCTACAGCAAGTGCATTACTTGACTTTATTTGCGCAAATCAATATCTTTATTATACCATGTGTAAACATATTTAAAATTTAGGAGGTGAAATGTGTAAAAAGATTTGCCTACTATTTCTCGTTATATTGCTTTATTCCTGCGGAACAAAAAATGTCACTGTAAAACAAGAAACCCAAACTTCAATTTCATTAGATACATTAGAAGTTTGCCCACCTCCAAACCCGCCAACTACAAAACAAGATGATTCACTAATCTCAAAGCAACTCGCAATCCAAAAGGAAGTTTTAAAAAACGATGTTTTGATCTACGATTCCTTGACGACGCAAAAATTTTTGGATGAAATCAACGAAGATTACAAACATGCCCTTGACCATATAAATCATGGTGATACAATTTCGGCCATCGAATTTATCTCCTCCGCAATAGAAAAACTCGACGAGGTCTCAAGGACAAGTGAAATCGAATTAAATAAAAATTTCGAGATCATAAGCAACAAAGTTTTAGCGCTTTATCAAAAATATGTCTCAAAATTTGACTCGCTCTTTCAAGAGATACCACACCAAGAATACATCTCAAACATCCAAGATAAATTAAACCAAATGGCGGAATCAATTGATACATCAAAAATCGAGATAAAATTAAGCGAGATCCCCACGCTTAAAACGACCATCCCACTTACGATAAACGAATACGTCCAAATTTATCTTGACTATTTTCAAAATGAAGGCAGATATTACATTGAAACATGGTTTGCACGATTGAGAAAATACTTGCCAATGCTTAAAAAAGTTTTTGCGGAACATGAACTTCCGGAAGAATTAATTTACCTTTGTATGATCGAAAGCGGAGTGAATCCATTTGCGGTTTCGAGAGCAAGGGCTGTGGGACTTTGGCAATTTGTAAAAGGCACAGGAAGATTATACGGACTTGAAGCGAATTGGTGGTATGATGAAAGAAGAAATCCGGAAAAATCAACATACGCAGCGGTTAAGCATCTCAAAGACTTATACGATTTGTTTGAAGACTGGCATCTTGCAATAGCCGCATATAATTCCGGGGCTGGCAAAGTTCAAAGGGCGATAAGAAGAGCGGGTGAGACCAACTTTTGGAAAATACGAAGATATCTACCGCGCGAGACAAGAAATTATGTCCCTCAATATATCGCGGTAACTTTGATAGTACTTGAACCCGAAAAATACGGTTTTCAACCTCCTGAAATCGTCGATGACCCGATTGAATTTGATGAAGTCGTCGTCGATGCAAGCGTCAACTTGAAAACGATCGCAAAATGTGCTGAAACAGATCTTAAAACTTTGCTCGAACTCAACCCAGAACTTATCCGTGGTTACACTCCACCACACAAATATACCTTGAGAATTCCAAAGGGTAAGAAAGAAATTTTCACAACCAATTACAATTCGCTCCCCGAAGACGAAAAAAGGAAATTTATAGTCCACACAGTGAGAAGAGGAGAAACATTGAACAAAATTGCAAAGAGATATCGAGTCCCATTGAATATTCTCTATAGTTTTAATCCCAAAGTTAAACCGAGGTCATTACGCGTTGGTCAAGTGATTTTGATACCTGACATCACAAGTCGCCAAGACTATGCAAAAGTCGCTTCTAATAGAATTGAAAAAAATAAAAACTCGAAACATTTCACCTCGAACGAAAACAAAATCGTCTATCGCGTAAGGAAAGGTGATACTTTAAGCACAATTGCGGAAAGATATAATGTGAGCGTCAGCAGTTTAAAAAGGTGGAACAATTTGAAAGGAAATTTGATAAGAGAGGGGCAGAGGATTATAATTTTCACCAATTCCTCATCCGCTAGTGGAAGCGATTGATTTTTTCGTCATTTAGAAATAAATTTTATATAGTTGAACTTCCAACCTATAGCTGACCTCCTGAAAGTTCATAAACAAAATGGAGGTCGTACAATGCCGATATGCGAAAGATTAAAAAATTTTCTTGATTCAAACGGGGTGAGGTATATAACTATAACTCATTCAACCGCCTTTACTTCCCAAGAGATCGCAGCAAGCGTTCATATCAAAGGGAAAGAATTCGCAAAATGTGTAATTGTAAAATCGGGCGAGAATTTCTTTATGCTCGTGGTCCCAGCTGATCATAAGATAAGTTTTGAAAAAGCGAAAAGTGCATTAGGGGTTGAAGATTTAAAATTGGCAAGTGAGGCTGAGTTTAGAAATTTATTCCCAGATTGTGAAACTGGGGCAATGCCTCCCTTTGGAAATCTTTATGGTGTTCCAATTTATGTTGATGAAAAGTTTAAATTGAACGAGGAGATAAGTTTCAACGGAGGAACGCATAACGATGTCGTTCGGATGAAAATGGATGACTACATTAGGCTTATAAACCCGTCGTTTTTTGATTTAAGTGAACATTTATGAAAAGCGGAGGGGGTGGGATTCGAACCCACGAGGCCCCGTTAGGAACCTAGCGGTTTTCGAGACCGCCCCGATCATCCACTCCGGCACCCCTCCAAAAATCGCAATTTAATTTAAATAGCAAAACTAAAATATCCAAAGTTTTATTGACCTTGTAACAATTGCCCGCTTAGCCTTAAAAGTTCAACCTCAGCAAGTTTTGCTTGATATTGCGCCCTTATAAGCCGACCTTCAGCATCAATATAAGTTTTCTGAGCCTCCCTCAACTCAAGTGGAGTTAAAACACCAAGACGGTATCTCTCAAGCGCTATATCAACATTTTCCTTAGCTATCTCAAGATTTTCCCTCTCAAGCTCAATTAACTTCAAACTTACTTTATAATTTTCGTAGAGATTCAAAATTTGCGATTTAATCTCGTCCCTTAACTGTTCGTATCTTATCTGATTGCTTGCTATTTCTATTTGTGCGTTTTCATACTCACGAGTTGAATTGAATCCATTAAACAAATTGAACGATAAATTTAAACCATAATTAAAGCCAAGATTTTGATTCGAAGCTATGAAGCCCGCTTGAGATCGTGAACGCGTAAAATTATAACCAATGAAAAAGTTCACAGCTGGAAAAAATCCAGCTCTCACTGATGCAAGATTTAATTTTGAAATTTCAATATTCCTTTCAGCGATCATAAGCAAACGATTTTGCTTAAAAGCCTTCGAAAATAAATCATCAAGAGAAAGTTCTTCAACTTTTATCGTGTCAACAATATCGAAATCAACACTTGGATCTCCGCCGAGAAGCAAGTTTAAATTTATCTTCGCATTCTTAAGCGCAATTTCCTGCCTTAGAAGTGCATTTTGATCGGCGTTTAAATCAGCCCGCGCCTGAAGCAACTCCACCTTAGAAGCCATTCCAACCTTATACTTTTCCTCGGCTATCTTAATTCTTTGCTCAGAAATTTCTATGCTTTCCTTCAAAGCCTTCAAAATTTCCTTCTGTTGCAAAATGTTGTAATAAGCGGAAATTACATCTGAAATTATCTGCTCGGCTACCGCTGTTGTTTGCGTTTGAACAAGTTCTTCCGTCTCGCTTAGTCTTCTATATCTTGTATAATTCCCAAACCCATCAAATATCCTCCACTCTAACACAACCCCAAGGTTGAGTGAATTTGAAACAGCCCCATTTCTACTGATCGACCTTCCATCGAAATACTCCTGTCGAGTGTTATTTGAACTTTTACTGTAGCCCGAACTTAGATTTACCACCGGCAAAAATCCGGCGTTTCCGAGAGAACGATTGTTTAACGCTATGTCAAGATTATTTCCCGCAATTTTTATATCTCTATTATTCTTTAATGCGATATTTATCGCTTCTTCGAGTGTGAGAAGTTCTTGCGAAAACGATATTGAGATGAACAGAAAAGACAAAACTATCACGCTAAGTTTTCTCATAGTCTTAGGCTTGAATTTTGTTTTTCATTTTACTTCGCTATCTGTCTAATTTCCTCTTTGACTTCATTATCATTTTGTGCGAGTTCAATTTCAACGGGTTTTTCTTCGATTGGGATTTCACCCATTTTTCTTTCTTTCGAAAGGTAAGAATAAACCGCTGGGATAACATAGAGAGTTAAAACCGTCGAAAAGAGCAATCCACCGATCACAGCTATACCCATCGATTTTCTGCTCTCAGCCCCAGCTCCAAGCGCAAGTGCTACAGGAACGAAAGCAAGTATAGTAGTCAAACTCGTCATAAGAATTGGTCTAAACCTTTGTGACGATGCATCTTTTACCGCTTCAATTTTTCCAAGCCCAAGCGCTTTTCTTTGATTTGCAAATTCGACTATCAAAATTCCGTTCTTCGTGACAAGTCCAACAAGCATTATCTGTCCAATCTGGCTGAATATGTTAAGCGTTTGGTTAAAATACCATAACGAAAACAAAGCACCTGCAAGCGCAAGTGGAACGGTGAACATTATTATAAGCGGGTCAACAAAGCTTTCAAATTGCGCAGCAAGGACAAGATAGGTAAGTATCAATGCAAGAAACATAACAAAAGCAAGGCTCGAGGAGCTTTCTGCATAATCTTTCGATGGACCAGCCAAATCAGTTGAAAATGTTTCATCAAGAACTCTATCAGCTATTTCTTGCATCACCTTTATACCATCGCCTATTGTCTTTCCGGGTGCAAGCCCAGCTGAAACCGTTGCGGAAATGTATCGATTATATCTATAAAGTTGAGGTGGATTTGCTTCCTCTTCTACCGTTATCAAATTGTCAAGTTGGATCAACTTACCTTCAGAGTTTCTCACGTAGATTGATCTCAAATCAGCCGGCTTTTCAGCGCTTTCTTTGATCAAGGAACCGATGATTTGATATTGTTTCCCACCAATTGTGAAAAATCCCCAGCGTTGCTCACTATATGCAAGTTGAAGTGTTTGAGCTACATCCGCAACTGATACACCCAACGACTTGGCTCGTTCTCGATTTACTTTTACTTTTAACTCAGGTTTATTGAATTTAAGATCAACATCAACGATTGTAAACTCGGGACGTTTGCTTGCTTCATCAAGGAATTTTGGCAAAACTTCTTTTAATTTTTCAAAGTTTGGAGCCTGAATGACAAATTGCACTGGCAACCCACCTCTTGCAACACCTATGCTCTGATCCTGGGACACATAAGCTCTCACTCTCGTTAATTGCCTTAGTTTAGCTGATAACTCATCGGCTATCTGTCCTTGGCTTCTTTCGCGTTTATCTTCATCTACCAATCTTATCCTCATAAATCCGGTATTTGAACCTGTGCCACGCCACGCTGGTGAGGTGATTGAAAAAATCGCTTCGGCCTCAGGAACTGTTGTTTCAACAAGATTCAAAATTTCATCCATATATTTGCTCATTTGATAATATGATGTCCCCTCGGGCGCAGTCACATTGATAGTAAGCATCCCTCTATCTTCAAGAGGCGCAAGTTCAGAGGATAAACCGGTTCCAAAAATTATAATCGCAACCGCTGAAATCCCCATTATAACAAACGCAAGCCATCTTTTCTGCATAAACCTATCAAGCGATGACCTGTAAAGATTCGCCACATGGTTAAAGAATGGCTCGGTCTTTAAATAAAACTTCGAATGTTTTCTCTTTCCTAAGAACTTAACCGTGAGCATCGGGGATAAAGTCAAAGCCACAAAAGAAGAAATTATAACCGAACCAGCTATGACAACTCCAAACTCCCTGAACAATTTCCCTGTAAATCCCTGTATAAATATAACTGGCATAAAAACAGCGACTAAAGCAATCGTTGTTGCGATCACTGCGAAGAAAATCTCCTGTATCCCCTTAACTCCTGCTTCAAACGGTTTATATCCTCTTTCGATTTTTGAATAGATATTTTCAAGAACGACTATAGCGTCGTCTACAACCATTCCAATTGCAAGAACAAGCCCAAGAAGCGTCAAAACATTTATCGAGAAATTAGCAATATACATTATGAAGAATGAACCAATAAGAGAAATCGGAATCGCAATAATTGGGATCAATGTAGTTCTCCATTCGCGGAGGAAGAAAAAGATAATAACAATGACAAGTCCGAATGCGATTAAAATCGTTTCCCTTACCTCTGAGATCGATAGTCTAATATACTTTGTCGTGTCGTAGCCAACGCCAAGAACTATATCCTGTGGGAGTTCCTTTTTTATTTGTTCAACTCTTTTATAAAATTCATTTGCAATGTCAATATGATTAGCTCCCGGTTGTGGAACTATTGCAACGCCAACTTGAGGTATTCCACCTTTACCTTTCATTATAGTTCTTATGTTTTCAGGTGCAAGCTCTGCATATCCAATATCTCTTAACCTGACAATTCTACCTTCCGATTCACGAATTATCAAATTGTTAAAGTCCTCCGGAGTTTGAAGTCTTCCAACTGTTCTTATCGTCAATTCCGTCGTCTTGCCCTCAATTCTCCCTGCTGGCAACTCAACATTTTCGCGCGCCAGAGCATTTCTAACATCAAGTGGTGTCAAATGATAAGCTGCAAGTTTTACGGGGTCCATCCATATTCTCATTGAATATTTTTTCTCACCCCAGATCCTAATTTCACTAACCCCCGGAATCGTTTGCAATCTCTCTTTAAATATATTATTTGCTATATCTGTCAACTCAAGCAAACTTCTCCTGTCGCTTTGAACTGTTAAAACTATTATCGGAAATGCATCCGCGTCCGCCTTTTGAACGACAGGTGGATCTACATCCGGCGGAAGAAATCTCATCGCCCTCGAAACTCTCTCCCTAACATCGTTTGCAGCTGTCTCAAGGTCGTGACCAACCATAAATTCAACTCTTATCATACCTCTCCCGTAACTACTTGTTGAAGTTATCGTTCTAATCCCCGCAATTCCACTTATCGATTCCTCAAGCGGTTCTGTTATCTGCGATTCTATTATATCCGGATTTGCGCCGGGATAACTCGTCGAAACAGTAATAACGGGAGGGTCAACAGCGGGATATTCCCTGACGCCGAGATAAGTGTAAGATATAACCCCAAAAATTATTATAACAAGCGACATAACTATCGACAAAACTGGACGCCTTAAACTTAAGGACGAAAGCCCCACGGCTCTATCTCCATTTTTAAATTTTTATTCAATTTCGGTGATCTTAACTTTAAATCCGGATTTCAGCTGTAAAAGACCTGTCGTCAAAACTGTATCTCCGGGATTTAATCCGGATTTTACATGTATAAACCTCTCCGTCCTTATACCAGTTTCAACATTTCTTTCAAAAGCCTTACCTTGATTGTAAACGAAAACTTTACTTCCCTCTGCGCTTGGAATAATTGCCTCTGATGGAATTAAAATTGCATTTGGTATCTCTTCAAGCACAACTTCAATTTCCGCAAATGAACCAGGCAAAACTTCATAATTTTTGTTCGAGAAAATAGCCCGAACTTGAAGAGTCCTTGTCGTTGGATCTATCTTCGGATCAACCGCGTAAATTACAGCGCTATATCTTTTATCCGAACCCTGAACCTTAAAATTAACTCTATCCCCGACATCAACAAGTCTTATGTATTTTTCAGGGATAGAAAATTCAAGTTTTAGAGTGTCTATATCCTGAAGTGTCGAAATTTTCACAGAGGGAGAAATGTAACTTCCAACGCTCACATATCTTAATCCAATCACGCCATCGAATGGCGCCCTTATCTCTGTTTTATCAATTCTTGCTTTTATAAGTTGGATCTCAGCCTCAAGCGTATTCAGCTCGGTTAAAGCAATGTCGTATTCCTGCCTGCTTATAGCTTCCTTTTCAAGCAATAACCTTTGCCTGTATTCTTTTTCTTCCGCAAGCTTTTTCTGATACTGCGTTTTTAATAACTGCGCTTGAAGTTCGGAATCATCCACCTTTACAAGTATATCTCCCTTTTTAACCCTGCTTCCTTCGTTGAAAAATATCTTCTCAACCTTTCCTGATATCTCACTTCTTATTTCAATCTCTTCGTTCGCAAGGACAGTTCCCGTTACAAAGATTTCATTTTCAAGTTTCTGAGGTCGCGCTATAAATGCTTTAACCGCAAGTTCAGGGATAAATGCCGGGTTTCTATTTTCTGATTTTTTAGCTGAAAAAATTGATTTTACCCTTGGTAATGCAAGCCCAACGACAGCGACAATTGCAATTACAATTAATCCTTTGTTTGAAATTTTCACCGTAGTTTTAAAATTTGTTTTTCAAGTTAGACGCAACCAACGTTTGCCCGGTTTCTCAAAACTTGTTTCATTTTCTTTTTAAGTTTAAATTAATTTTGCAAAATATCAAAGCTCACAACAGCACAATGGAGGATAGGAAGATCATAATCAAGGGAGCAAGAGTTCATAACTTAAAAAATATAAATCTTGAGCTCCCCAAAAATAAGTTAATCGTTTTCACAGGTGTAAGCGGTTCAGGAAAATCAAGCCTTGCGTTTGATACAATCTACGCAGAAGGACAAAGAAGATATGTCGAAAGTTTATCCGCCTACGCAAGACAATTTCTTGAAAGAATGGACAAGCCCGATGTCGATTTAATCGATGGAATTGCGCCTGCAATTGCAATAGATCAAAAATCGACGGGTAAAAATCCTCGCTCAACCGTCGGAACTATGACGGAAATATACGATTACCTTCGCCTTCTTTTTGCACGAATTGGAAAAACTTATTGCTCCAACTGTGGAAATCTCGTCCAGAAAGATTCGCCCGAGATAGTCATCTCTAAAATTAAAAAACTTCCAGAAGGAAGCAGAATTTATATACTCTTTCCACTTCAAATCCATAAAGGGCATACAATCAAAGAAGAAACCGAAGCACTCAAAGAAAAAGGATTTTATAGAATCGTCGTTTATGATGAATTGATCGATTTAAACGAAAAATTTGACATAAAAAAACTCAAAAACGAAGAAATTTATGTCCTCGTTGACCGTCTCGTGATTCGCTCCGATGTTGACGAGACAAGATTATTTGATTCCGTTGAAATGGGATTTAATGAGGGAAAAGGCTATTTGGTTGTAAAGGCGCTTGATACGGGCGAGGTTTTAAAGTTCAGCGAACATTTTGAATGTGCTTGTTGCAAAATAGAATATGAAGAGCCTGAACCAAGATTGTTCTCCTTCAACAATCCTTACGGCGCATGCCCAAAGTGTCAAGGTTTTGGAAAAGCTTATGGGATTAATTGGGATGCTCTTGTCCCAGATAAAAATAAAAGTTTAAAAGAAGGAGCCATTTATCCATGGAGAAGTGAAAAATTTTCACAGTTTCAAAAAGATTTATTACGAATCGCAAAGCGAGCGGGCATCCCAGTGGATGTTCCATTTAAAGATTTGGAGTTTAAACATCTTGAGATAATCAAAAATGGTTATGATGGCTTTGGAGGTATAGAAGGATTTTTCAGATATCTTGAAAAAAATTCTTATAATAAAGTTCACTATAGAGTAATACTATCAAGATACAGGGGTTATACTACTTGCGATTTGTGCGGTGGTTCAAGATTGAAAAAAGAGGCTTTAAATGTGAAAATTGCCGGGAAGACAATTTATGATGTCGTTAGAATGTCAATTGAAGAAGCGTATCATTTCTTCCAAAACATTGAATTAACCGATTATGAAAAAACAATTTCCGCAAGCATACTATCAGAGATAAACCGAAGGTTGAAATATCTTTATGAAGTTGGACTTGGCTATTTGACGCTTGACAGATTATCAAACACATTATCCGGCGGTGAAGCCCAAAGGATAAACCTTGCAACCGCTCTTGGCTCATCACTTGTTGGAACTCTTTACATTCTTGACGAACCGAGCATCGGCTTACACCCGCGCGATACACATAGGCTTATAAAAATTTTAAAATCGTTGAAACAAAACGGCAACACTGTTATTGTGGTTGAACACGATCGAGAAGTCATCGAATCAGCGGACCATATCGTTGACCTTGGACCTGGTGCTGGTGAAAATGGCGGAAAGGTTGTTTTTCAAGGCAAATATGAAGACTTGTTAAAAGATGAAAGCTCGCTTACGGGAAAATACCTCAGCGGGCGCTTGAAAATTCCCGTGTCAAAGGAAAGAAGAAAACTGAAAAAAGGAAATTCGATAATTATTCGCGGAGCAAAAGAACATAACTTGAAAAATATAGATGTTGAATTCCCGTTAAATGTTTTTGTTTGTGTCACGGGGGTTAGCGGATCAGGTAAAAGCACACTTGTTTACGACATTCTTTATTTAGCTTTGAAAAAACTTAAAGATGGAAGCTATAACGGCAAGGTAGGAAAATTCGATGAGATCGAAGGACATGATCTGATAGATGCTTTTGAGATGGTCGATCAATCACCAATTGGTAAAACACCAAGATCAAATCCTGTAACTTACATAAAAGCATTTGATGGGATAAGGGAAATTCTTGCTTCAACTCACCTTGCTAAAGTAAGAGGATACACGCCTGGACATTTTTCATTTAACATTCCTGGTGGAAGATGTGAGACATGCGAGGGGGATGGTTTCGTTAAAATTGAGATGCAATTTCTTGCGGATATTTATCTTTCGTGTGAATCTTGCAACGGCAAAAGATATAAATCTGAAATACTTGAGGTCGAATACAAGGGCAAAAATATAAGCGATGTTTTGGATATGACCGTTACAGAAGCGATAGAATTTTTCCGCGGTCATAAGAAAGTGGTTGAAAAGTTAAAGGTACTTGATTCGGTCGGGCTTGGCTATATAAAACTTGGACAGCCCGCAAACACTCTCTCCGGCGGAGAAGCCCAACGAATAAAACTCGCTGCGCATCTTCTCGCTTCTGAGTCAAGCCTTCACACCTTATTTATATTTGATGAACCGACGACGGGACTTCACTTTGACGATATGGCAAAACTTTTGAAGGCTTTCAATTCACTGCTTGATGCTGGGCATTCAATAATTGTAATCGAGCACAACATGGATGTAATCAAATGCGCAGATTGGATAATTGACCTTGGACCGGAAGCTGGGGACAAAGGTGGCTATGTAGTTGCGGTCGGAACACCCGAGGACATCGCTCAAAACCCAAACTCCTACACAGGGCAATTCTTAAGAAAATATCTTGGGGAAAGTTAAATTTAGATAACGAAAAATTGATTTACGTGCTCACTGTAATTTTAGAAAACAAATTACCACAAATAAAAAAGGGCGGGAAAATACCCGCCCTTGGAAAAATTAGTTAACACTTTTTAATCAATACCCATATGAAATTCTCAAACCAAGTTGCAAGTATCTTGGAGCATAAGAACTTGTCGGTTGAGCAAAGTTTGCATACGGATTACCTCTAGCGTCATACATTCTATTAAAGTAACTAGCAGCATTAAACCAGTTAAAGAGATTAAAGGCATCAAAGACCAAAGTCACTTTATAATTCAAGTAACTGAATGACTTGCTAACCCTAAAATCGACCATCTTATACCAATTTCTAATTTTTCTCCAATCATTAACCTTGGTTCTCATACCACCGATCCAATCATCAGCAAAATAGTTGTTATCATTTAAATCTCTACCATCCATCACTGAATATGCAGCTGGGGATGCAAGCGTCGCGACGCCACTAACTTGGAATTGATACGGCAAATTAATTACCCAATTCAACACCAATCTATGTCTTTCATCCCCAGCGACTCTTTGCAGTTGATATTTAGAGTTCGCTGGATTAGCTCCTGGGGAGCCATCAAAATCGGAGTAATTCCACGAAAGAGTATACGATAGTTGAGCAAAATATTTTTGGGTTTTATACATGAAATTAAACAAAAATGCTTCGCCTTTTGCTCTACCATAGCTACCCCACAGATATATGCTACCGTATCTATCTGTAAGTGCCCTTTTTCTTTGGCTTGGGATGTAGTAATTAACATCTGTAGCAACATAAAGTGAAGTGACCTTATTGTTAATGTAATCCACGCTAAAGGCAAAATTATTAAATATCTGGCTTGAAATTCCAAAAGACCACTGATAAACTGCTGGCGTTGTCATTCGTTCATTTAGCAAGAACAAAGTAGGTCTGGTTGTTCCCTGTCCATTTAGAATTTGTTGCCTAAGCACCTGGGGCTCCGTCGTCGTTGGGTTCTGGAACGTATAGATTCCCCAGTTTGAATAAAGTTGTTCAAAGTATGCTATATAATTAGCCACTCTATCATAAAAAATTCCATATCCTCCACGCAAAATTAATCTCCCTGTTCCAAATACATCATAGTTAAAGCTAATACGTGGGGCAAAATTATCAAGATCGTTTTTCCTATCACCTTTATTCAAAAAGTCATCAGGGATTACACCCTTCAAATCTGTGCTATCAGCCCAACGGACCTTGTTTTTATTGTTCAATAAATTTATATCCGCATCCCATCTAAGACCAAGGCTCAAAGTTAACTGTGGAAGAGGAGTCCATCTATCTTGAATGAAAAGCCCAACTGTATATCCATCAAGTTTGCCCTCCGCATCATCCCTTGTATAGGGATTATTGAATCCGATTCCAACCGTTGCTGTTCTCGGCAATGTACTTGTATCGGTAGCAAATGTAAACTGACCATCAAAGTAATAAGGAAACCATGGTCTGTTAAATGCCCTCGTTACTTCAAAACCGCCCTTCAAAATATGCTCACCATAAAAATCAGCCACTCTATAGGTTAGCTTGTTTACTAAACGTATATGATCTTCGGATAATTTTATTGGAAACGTACCTCTGCCAAGAACTATGCTTGGATAAACATATGCTGGTCCAGACTGAATTAAAGGCTCATCATGCCTCCATCTCAAATAATGAATAGAAAGTTCGTTCATCATCTCTGGAGAGATTATCCAAGTATCTTTTAACAAAAAAGAGTTAATATGGTATTTTCCGTAAATTCCCGCAGTATAGGCATAAATACCACCAAAATAAAATTTGCTATTCATATATCTTGTCGTCCAAGTCAAATCAATGGTATGCGATGAGTTCGGTACAAAAGTAAGTTTAACTACACCGTTATTATTTTGTGTCGGGGAATCAAAAGTGCCTCTATATTTATCCCAAATCCCCGGATTATATGCAGGCCTTCCGGGAACAACATCGATGTAATTCTTCTCATTATTCAACTCATAAGAAGCGAAGAAAAACAGCTTATCCCTTATTATGGGTCCAGATAAAAATCCCCCAACTTGCTGACGTTTGTAGTTAGGAATCGTTGTTTGGAAAGGACCTCGAGCGTTTAAACTTTTATCCCTTAAATTGAAAAATACAGAACTTCTGAAGTCGTTTGTGCCCCTTGGGGTAACCGCTGAAATTACATACGCTGTCCCACGAGTATATTCTGCATCAAACGCATTGAGAATTACCCTGAACTCTTGAACAGCTTCTTGAGGAAGCGGAGAGCCAGTTTGAGGAATTCCAACTATGTTACCATTATAATAACTTTTCCATTCAACGCCATCGACATAAAGTTGAATAAACCTTAATGGTGGCAAGGCCCCAGCATCGGGAAGTGCGCGTCCGCCAATTGGAGCATATGCGCGAATACCTGGTGCTAACGCTGCCAATTGCATAATGTTTCGCGTATCGAGTGGAAGATTGATTATCTGTTCTCTTCGAACAGGCATCGATACATCGGTACGCTTCAATTCAAAAACTGGCATCTCAGCGATAACTTCAACTGCCCCAATTGGGATTGCCTCGGGATACAAAGTAAAATTCACTCTGGCGCTTTGTCCAATGAGTAATTCAACAATCCTGGTCTCTTTCCTATAACCAACAAATGAACAAGAGATCTCATACTTGCCCGGCTGTAATGCACCAATAAAATATGTCCCCGTCTTACCTGTTATTGTACCTCTTATTAACCCATTATCTAAACTTATTGCAATAATATTAGCGCCAACTAATGGATTTCCCTCATTATCAACAACCTTTCCCTCGATTTGAGCAGTTGAAACCTGAGCATAGAGGAACGAAAAACTCGAGAATAGCGGGATAAATAAGATGGTGATTAGACGGTTCATAAAACACCTCCACAAGTTTGTTTCACTTAACTAAATTTTTTAAAATTCAAAAATGAAAGTCAAGCAAAATTTGAACAAAATAAAGGACAAAGCAAAATTTAATTCTCATCCCCCCACTCGATTCCATAATAACCCAGTTTTCAGGTGTTCAACCCATTACCCAAAATAACTCGTAATATACCCAATCACATCCCGCAATATATTGATTATCTCTTCAATTGTGCGTCTGAAAAATTCAATTACATCATCTAAGGTAATCCCAGTCCTATCCAATATCCACTTAATCACCTGAACCACGATGCCAAGCCCTGCAAGAACTAAACCTATAACCATCGCATTGAACGCCACAAACGCTATCGCAGACACTATATACTTAACCACCGAAAATCCAATCCACAACAAAAGCGCAACAGCAAATACTTTAATCCCAATCAATATCCAATCCGATGGAGAATCGATCTCATTAACCCTTTTCGATGAAGAGGTTTTAAGCGGAAATTCAAGCGCCCGTCCGTTTTTAACGATCGTTCTCCCGGAATTATCGACAAACTTTATCGAAGGATAAAGTCCATCTACGCCCCAAACTACATTTGCAACCTCACCAGTCCTCGTGTTGACCAATTTCAGGTGTGGATACGATACGATGTTGTCCTTAACAAAAGATAATTTGAGAACATTATAAGTTCCATCCTGAACAAATCCAATTGTTAATTCCTTGCCTGGGTTATCGTAGAGACTTTTAAGCAAATCATATTTGTCTTGAACAGATTTTGCGACGTCTTCCTCAGTTCCTTCTAAAAGTATGTCAACATTGGGTTTACTTTGTGAATCATCGTTTGTAGAGCTAAATATCGAGCTTTTACAAGATTGAGCAAGTGGGAGAAGCGAAAGGAATGCAAGTGATTTTAAGAATTTTCTGCGGGGAATTTTAATTACATTTTTCACACCTAACTTTCCCATTATTTTTTAAATCCTCAAACTTATAAAATTTTTTCACACAATATTTAGTTCCCAAACGCTACCATCCAACTTCAAAAATCTCGCTTTATGCTCGACAAGCCAAGCCAGTTGAAAAGAATTGAAAACACAAGGGAAACAAACGCACTTCCAATTATAGCGGAATTGAAAAACTCAACATTAAACCTCAACGATTGGAAATAAAATGTTATCGGGACGAAGATGATGCCAGTAAAAATCGAAATTAGAACAAGCCCAAGAAGAAGTGTGATCGTCGCTCCTCTTGAAGAAGCAATTCTAACAGGACTTCTTTCCGTATAATTTGCAAAATATCCGCCCATTCCAAGTCCAAGCGAAACATAGGTTAAAGCTATGAAAAATGAAACAATAGCTATTAAAAATCCAATGTTTGGATCTTTGCCAAATGGAAAAACGGACGAATAAGCGATGACCTCTGAAATAAGTAAAATTGGGAAAAAGGAAAGTATAAATTTATGAATGTAAAACCACCTCAACTTCACAGGAGAAGATCTCACAACCCAATAACTCAGCCCTTCGAGAGAAATCAAAGGATAAACGAAGCGAATCACAATTGAGGCAACCAAAAACACATTAAAAGAAAAAATCGATACAAACGCAAGAGATAAAATTTGTGGCTCAACTCTATACAAACGCATCTTTACCAGACTCAAAACGAATATCAAAACAAGCAAAATCATTATCAAAAGATGAACCCACTGGCTCGGCTCCCTTAAAAACATCTTTAAATCCCGCTTAACGAGAACCTCAATCTGCGGATGAAGGATTGATCTCTTAAAGAAACTTAAAAATTCCACATCGAACTTTTTCTTGATCCTGTTTCTTAAATCAGAAGCGATGAAAAGCGTCTCAAAGTAAAGTTTTCTGGCTACGCTAAAATTGATAAGAACCATACCAACCGTCGCAGATATCAAAATCAAAAAATATTTCAAAACCATTTCGGTGTTACCCCTGACGCTGAAATAAAATATCTCAGCAACCCAATGGTTCGGTAGATAAATCGCAATTGAAGGATCAAGTTGAGCGAAATATCTATCGATATCCGGATAATACTTCATCACTTCGGTGAACAACTTCATCGGGTTTGTGCTTCTAAAATAAAGGTAAACGCAAAGCGCATAAATCAAACCAGCAAACACAGATATCTTTCTTATGTCAAACTTTTTCGAAAGTTTCAAAATCAACATCAAAACTATAATGCTAAAAGATGCGGACATCAGCATAAATGGAGCTATTACGCCAGCGAAGGAGAAAACATAAAACTCAAACGATTTGCGAAAATAACTTCCGTAACCGAGCAAAATTGCAAATATAAAAATAAACATCGTCGATGAGCTGTAGAAGAAATTGTCAAGAAATTTTACGGTGTAAATTTTTATCGGTTTTACCGGCGTTGTCAAAAGGAACTCAATATCTTTGCTTTTATAAAGCGTCGCATAAGCAACGATGACATTTCCTAAACTTACAAGAACAAACAAGATAAAAAGTAGCATTGACAAAATTCTATGGAAGAGAAATAGTCCAATCCTTGCCTCGGAAAGTAAATATGCGGTTGCGTAATTAGAAGAGATAAAAGTTGAAAGGGCAAAACCCATGAAAACAATTATGGAAGCAAGTTCTTTTAAAACGCTTCCCCACTTTGATTCAAGTGTCGATTTGAAAATCGATATCAACTTGTATTTTAAAATCAAAAGGACATCGCTCATAAAGCGAAAATCATTTTGTTAACTCAATGAAGATCTTCTCAAACTTCCCATCGTGGCTCTTCTTCAAAGCCTCAAGTTCTTTCGCCTCGAATTTGGCGATTAATCCCCCATCTTTAATTATCCCAATTGTATCGCAAAGTTCTTCCGCAACCTCAAGCGAATGTGTCGACATAAAGATTGTGATCCCCTTTTTGGATTTCTGCTTCAATGTGTCTTTCACTATTCTTGCGCTTCTTGGGTCAAGTCCGACCATTGGTTCATCTATAACTATAACCTTTGGATCATGAAGGAATGCGGATGCAATTATGACGCGTTGCTTCATTCCTTGTGAATATTCCTCAACCCTTCTATCTATCCATCTCCCAATTTCAAAATGTTCGACGAGGAAATCAACTTTTTCTTTGATATCTTTCTTTTTCATTTTGAAAAGACCACCGATGAAATACAGGAACTCCCGTCCTGTCAATTTCTCATAGATATACGGTTGATCTGGAACATAAGCAAGATAACTTTTAGCTTTTTCAGGCTCCTTCAGGGCATCAATCCCGCAAATGAAGATCTCCCCACTCGTTGGCTGAATTAAACCAGCGATCATCTTTATCGTTGTTGTCTTCCCCGCACCATTTGGTCCAAGAAAACCAAAAAATTCACCCGACTTTATCTCAAGCGAAAGATTACTAACCGCAACAAATGAACCGAACTTTTTTGTCAAATTTTTAAGTTGAAGCATAACAAATTAAAAATTTGGTGAGGCGACATTTTCTTGATAAAACTCGGTTATTATCCTCGCCGTTTCCTTTTGGTCATCGGTGAGTTCGAGCCAAACTTGCTCGTCCTTAAGAATTCTATCTGTCATTTCTGAATCTTATCTTTGTTTAGAACCTTCTATAAATAAAGTTTTTCAAAATCTCTTTCCCAAACTCCGTCATAATTGACTCAGGGTGAAATTGAACTCCGAAAGTTGGAAATTCCCTATGCTTCAAGCCCATGATAATTCCATCTTTTGTCCAAGCGGTGACCTCAAGTGAATCCGGCAATGTGTCTTTATCAACTATGAGAGAATGATAACGCGTCGCTTTGAATGGATTTGGCAGTTCTGAAAAAATTCCCGAGTTATTATGATAAATCTCAGAGATTTTACCATGCATAACTACAGGTGCTTTTCCAACTTTTCCACCAAATGCTACACCAATAGCTTGATGCCCAAGACAAACTCCAAGAATTGGGGTTGACTTATGAAACTGTTTTATGACTTCAATTGAAATCCCAGCTTCGTATGGAGTGCAAGGACCTGGTGAAATTACAATCGCGTCCGGTTTCATTTGTTTGATTTCATCGATGGCGATTTTGTCATTTCTCGCAACTTCCATTTCAACTCCAAGCTCACCAAGATATTGGACAAGGTTATATGTAAACGAATCGTAATTGTCAATTATCAAAATCATTTTAAAAGCTCCTTAATTTTGGAGAAGAAGCTCAACCGCTTTGAAAATTGCTTCAAGCTTATCAAGCGTTTCTTGATATTCACGCTCTGGGATAGAATCATAAACAACGCCAGCCCCAGCTTGAAAATACGCCCTATTTCCCTTCATCACGATCGTTCTTATCGCTATACATGAGTCAATATTTCCAGAAAAATCGATATAGCCAATCGCTCCGCCATAAATTCCGCGCTTTGTCGGCTCAAGTTCAGCGATTATCTCCATCGCTCTTATCTTTGGCGCACCAGTTAAAGTTCCAGCAGGAAAACATGCATAAAGCGCTTCAACAGGGCTTACATCACTTCTAAGTTTTCCGCTTATGTTGCTGACAATGTGCATAACATGCGAATATCTTTCTATCACCATAAATTGATCTACTTTAACAGTTCCAAAGTAACTAATCTTTCCAATATCGTTTCTCCCAAGATCAACCAGCATTAAATGTTCCGCTTTTTCTTTCTCATCGTTTAAAAGTTCATTTTCAAGCTTGGCATCTTCTTCTGGATTTTTTCCTCTCGGCCTTGTCCCGGCGATCGGTCTTGTCTCAACGATGCCATTTTCAACTCTTACAAGAAGTTCCGGCGATGAACCTATTATCTTAAGGTCTTCTATATTCAAAAAATACATATACGGAGATGGATTTACAACTCTCAACATCCTATAGATATCAAACGGGTCACCTTCAATTTTTCTTTCGAATCTCTGCGAAAGAACCGCTTGAAATATATCTCCGTTTATTATGTATTCCTTTATGCGTTTCACCTTTTCAATGAATTCTTCCCTTGTCATATTGAATTTTAAATCCTCATCGATCTCCACTTTAGATAATTCCGGGCTGACTCTTTTTTTCAGAAAAGATTTTACCTCGGCTATTTTTCCAAGAGCCTTATAATACTCATCCTTCAAATTTCCTTCGTCTTGGATATCATCTTTATAAATATTTGAAATTATAAAAATTCTTCGCTTCAAATTATCAAAAACCAAAAGCGAGTCAAAAAACATAAGGAATATGTCTGGTACATCTATTTCATTAATTCTCGCCTGTGGAATTTTTTCAATCAATGAAATGCTTTCGTAGCCAAAATATCCAACTGCGCCACATGTAAACCTCGGAAGTTCATCCGTATGAACCGACTTGAAAAGTGAAATTACCTTGTTTAACGCATCCAGCGGATGAGTTTCATTTTTAATTTTATCCTCAACGAAAGAATATTTTTTATCAAAAATTTTAACTTTGAAATTAAAGCTCCTCACTTCAAAAGTCATAAAAGGCTTAAATCCAATGAACGAATACCGAGCGATTTTTTCTCCGCCTTCAACACTTTCAAGTAGAAAAGAATATTTGCTTTCCCCTCTTATTTTCATATAAACTGAAACCGGCGTCTCGGTATCAGCAAGCAAAGTCTCATAAACCGGGATCACATTCCCTTTTTCCGCAAGGGATTTAAAAGTTTCGAATTGAGTAAACATTTCAAGATTTGGTTTCTTTTAAAACAACGCCGTCACCTTCAAACTTTAAAATCGTCTCTCGAACGCTGTTTGGAATAGGTTCAGGTTTAAATGTCTCCCGATTTAAAAGGACGATGGCCGTCTCGCCATTTGCCACTACTCTTCCTGTTTTCGTCTCCTCAAGCAAATACTCCATTTCAAAGCTTGAATTTCCGATTTTTGAAACACGCGTGTAGAGATCAAGCACCTCGTCAAATCTTGCTGGAGTTATGTAATTGCAAACATTTCTAGCAATCACAAAATAAAAGTCATTAAAAAAACGCCCGGGCTCAATCCCAAGCGCTTGTCTTAAGTATTCAGTGCGAGCAATTTCAAAATATTTGAGATAAACGGAGTTGTGAACAACACCGTATGCGTCAAGATCAAATGTTCTAACTTGAACTTGAATTTTGAATTTGAATTTTCCCTTTTCGATTTTGTCGCCCATTTTTAGCCCATTAAACAATTTATTGCTACCTCGTTTACGATATCCTCGACGCTACAACCCCTGGATAAATCAAAACATGGTTTTTTAAGCCCTTGCACAATTGGACCTATAGCCTCCGCACCGGCCATCCTTTGAGCCATTTTATAACCTATATTTCCAGCATCGAGGTTTGGAAATATCAAAACATTTGCATTACCTTGAACAGGGCTATCTGGTGCTTTCCTTTTTGCAACTTCTGGAACTATCGCAGCATCGAGTTGAAGTTCACCGTCAATTATTAAATCCAATCTTTTTTGTTTCGCTATCCGAGTTGCTTGGACAACCTTTTCAACCATCTCATGTTGTGCACTTCCCTTCGTAGAAAATGAAAGCATAGCTACGATTGGTTCTTCACCAGTTAACTTTTTATGATTCATCGCTGTTGAAATTGCTATGTCTGCCAATTGTTCAGCGGTTGGATTTGGGACAACTGCGCAATCAGCAAATGAATAAACTTTGTTTGGAAAAACGATCAAGAAGAAACTTGAAACGATGGAAATTCCCTCCATTAATCCAACAACTTGAATCCCGGCTCTCAAAACATCCGCAGTTGTAGATATTGAACCAGCAACACTGCCATCCGCCATCCCCTCTCTCACCATCATCGCCCCGAAGAAAAGAGGTTTTTTCATTGTCTCCATCGCCTCTTCAAAATTAATCCCCTTGTGCTTTCTCAAATTGTAAAATATGTGCACGAAATCGCTAAGTTTTTCAGACTTAAGCGGGTCCACAATTCTAATCCCAGATAAATTTACATCAATTTTTTCAGCAAGCAAACGAATTTTTTCTTCATCACCAATTAAAGTTATGTTTGCAATTTTTTCCTCGACAATAATTCGCGCTGCCTTAAGAGTTCTCTCATCAAGTGCGTCAGGAAGAACTATGTGCTTTTTGAGTTGTTTTGCTTTTTCTCTGATTTTTTCAAGAAAAGTTATTCCAAGCATTTTGCCTCTCCAGTTTAATAATTTATGTGTTCAACCAATTTAAAATTTCGCTTTTTTCAATTCTTCCACCAAGTATTACGCTATCAGCCCCAGCGTACGGAAAATAAAGATAATCCCAATAAAAATAAGCCCCACAAACAAATAAAACATTGTTTACGCCAAGCTCTGCATCACCATTCGTCTCAAACTCAGTTTCAGGTCGCATAAATGGTTCAAATCTTTTGATAAGTTTCACATATCTCTCTTCGTCTTTTCCAACCACAGCGATGCCAAGGTCATATTCTCTCGTTCCATCTTCTTTGTAATTTCCAATGTGATAAATCATAAAATATTTATCCTTGTCAATTTTCAACGGTGGTGCACCCGCTCCATTCCATGACTTTACAAACATCGGATTTGAAATAACATCAATTAAAACCCCCTCGTCCTTCCACTCTCCCAAAATTTCATCGCTTGTTGCATAGTGGATCACCATTGCATTTTCACCCGCCATCGGACGATGAAGCAAAACAAATTTCCCATTTATTTTCTCTGGAAAAAGCACTGCATTTTTATTATCAACTTCGTTAAGTTGTCCTTTCAAAACCCCATGCTTTGTCCAATGCATAAAATCTTTCGTTTCAGCTAAACAAATGTTAATCTTGTTTTTTACCTTTCCACTTTGATAACCAGTGTAAAACATAAAATATCTATCTCCGACTTTTGTAATCCTCGGATCTTCAACTCCAAGATCTTCAAAGTTCTCTTCCGGCTTTAAAACAGGTTGTGGGAATCTTTTAATAAGTTCTAAATTGGGCGTCAAAATCGCAAGCCCCCACGAAGAGCGCCTGTAGTCGTAATTAGTTGTCTTCTCCCCTTGAGCCCTGTATATCAAAAAGCAAACAGCGTTATGTTTTTTAACTTCCTCAACCGTTTCAGCATCTGGCTTTATCGATTCAATTATCTCCCCAAGTTCTTCTTTATCTTCAATTAAAGCACATGCTGGGTTAAAAACGACTTTATTCTCCCACGGGTTTTCAGTGACTTTTTCAAGTATCGGTTTTCCAAAGTTTAAACGTTCGACTTTAAACATATGACGCAAAGTTAAATTAACTTAAAAATAAAATCCCCAGGCAATTGCATCTTTGAAAGCAATAACCTGGGGTTAATTTCGTTGTGTGAAATATCAGGATAATCTCGATATTTCAAAGCGCGGTTCATTATGTTCAAAAGCGCCTTTTCTCATAATTCCAAACCAACTTCCCTTGAAGATATTCTTCGATCGCTTGAATTGATGGCCTTGGCAATTGATCGAATTCCTCAGCTATTTGAAGTTGCTCTGGTGAAGCCTTGAGAGGCTGTTCATCATAATGCCTTTGGACCTCCTCGGAGGCTGTTGCCCCCTGTTGAGCCTTAAGAGCTTTTAACTCCTCAAGACGTTTATTAAACATTATTTTTCTTTCATCGTTGATCTGCCTTGCTCTTTTTGCCATTATAACAATGGCTTCGTAGGTATTTCCAGCAATTTCCTGAATCTTTTTCAAATCGACAGGCTTAATTCCCATTTTCGAATTTTTGTTTGTTTTTAATACTCATGCCTTTGAAGCGCTTTCCATTTTTCAATCTCATTAAAAACAACTCTCACAACAGCATTCACCGTATCCTCGAGTTTATCGTTAGTAAAAATATAATCAAAAAACTCCGCTTTTCCAAGCTCCATTGGAACCCTTTCAAGTCGTTTTTTAATTTGCTCCTCTGTCTCGGTTTTTCTCCGTCTTAACCTTTCCTTCAGAGTTTCAATGTTCGGCGGCTTAATGAAAATTAAAACCGAATCATCCGGGAATTTTTTCTTTATAGATATCGCACCATTCACATCGACATCAAAAAGCAAAATTTCACCATTTTTAAGAGCAGATTCGACAACGCTTTTCAAAGTGCCATAATAATTCCCATAAATTTCCTCCCACTCCAGAAGCTCGCCATTTTGAATTTTTTTCTCAAATTCCTCCTTGGTCAGAAAAAAGTAATCTTTGCCGTCGATTTCACCGTCTCTTTTTGGTCGAGTTGTAGCTGAAACAGAAAATTTTATAAATTGGAATTTCTCCATTATTTTTTTAGCTATCGTCGTCTTTCCAGAACCGCTCGGGGCTGAGACCACTATTAACCTTCCTCTTTGCATTTCACCAAGATTAATTTATTCGACATTTTGCAATTGTTCTCTGATCTTTTCAATTTCTTCTTTGATGCCAACCACGAGATAAGTCGCCTGCGCGTCTTCAACTTTTGCTCCTATTGTCGTCGCCTCACGAAGCATCTCCTGAATCAAAAAATTCAACCTTCTCCCAACCGCAACCTCATCGCTATTTAGCGTCTCAAGGAAAAATTTTATATGACTTTTCAACCTCACACATTCTTCCGTGACATCAAGTTTATCTGCAAGTATGAGAAGTTCTGCTTCAAGACGATTTTTATCAAATTCAACATCTTTAAAAACTTTCCCGATCTTTTCTCTCAACTTCGTTTGCCTCTCATTTAACTTCTCAGTAGAAAGCGATAGAATTTTGTCAACTTTTTCAGAAATTAGTTCAATCCTTTTAGTAATGTCTTTCACAAGTTCAAGACCTTCTTTTCTCCTCGCCTTAATAAGCTTTTCAATAGCTTCATCTATAGCCATTTTCACAATTTCCCAGCCTTCTTCGGAAATATCATTTTTATCGCTTTCAAAGATTTGCGGAATTCCAATCAAATGCTCAAGTTTTATCTCACCTTTAACTTTGGTTCTCTTTTTAAGTTGTTTGAGTTCCCTCACAAGCGCATTCGCAACATCGAAATTAACCTTTATCGACGGTTGAATCGATGGGTCAATTTCAAGTTCAATTGAAGCAGTAACTTTCCCACGAGAAATTTTCTGGCGAATGAGTTCTCTTATTTCGAATTCCTTCGATTGCAAAATCTTTGGAAGTTTAAGCGATATTTCAAGAAATCTTGAATTTATGCTTTTAACCTCAACCGAGGCGGAAATCCCATCTTTTCTGATCTCTGATTTTCCATATCCTGTCATACTTGAAAGCATCTTCGCAAGATGAATTTAATTTGCGCTTGTTTTGATCGAGCTTAGCAGATATGCTTTTATAAATTCGTCTATTTCACCGTCCATAACTGCTTGAACATTGGGGGTTTCATAACCGGTTCTGTGGTCTTTGACAAGATTATATGGGTGGAATATATATGAGCGAATTTGACTGCCCCATTCGATTTTCTTTTTCTGCTTCTCAAACTCATCAAGTTTTTCTCTTTCCTTTTCTTTTTGCAATTGATACAATCGCGATTGAAGTAGACGCATCGCTCTTACTTTGTTTTGATATTGCGAGCGTTCGCTTTGACATTGCACAACGATTCCAGTTGGAATATGAGTTATTCTAACCGCGGTTTCAACTTTGTTCACATTTTGACCACCGTGGCCTCCCGCTCTGAAGGTTTCTATCTTCAAATCGTCGGGATTAATTTCAATTTTAACATCTTCATCCCCTAACTCTGGATAGACGAAAACCGAGGCAAAAGATGTATGTCTTCTTTTATTTGCATCGAAAGGTGAAATCCTAACGAGTCTATGCACACCGCTTTCAGCTTTTAGATAGCCATACGCATATGGTCCTTCGACTTCAACAACTGCGCTTTTTATCCCAGCGCCATCTCCCTCAAGTATATCAACCACAGTTGCGGTATAACCATTTCTCTCAGCCCACCTCAAATACATCCTCAAAAGCATTTCTGCCCAATCCTGCGCCTCAGTTCCACCAGCTCCGGAATGAATCGTCAAAATCGCATTTTTGGGGTCATCCTCACCGTTCAAAAGATTTTTAAGTTCAAGTTCTTCTATTTTTTTCTCAATTTTACTTATCTCCCTTTGCAATTCACCGGTAAAAGAAATATCCTGAGATTCCTCAGCAAGTTCAACAAGAACCTTGGCGTCATCAAGCATCTTCTTCGTGTTTTCCCATTCGTTCAACCAATCTCCTAACCTGCTTATTTCCTGCATAACTTTTTGAGCGTTCGACGGATCGTTCCAAAAATTGGAACTTCCGGTTTTCTCCTCAAGTTCAGCAAAGCGCTTTTTCTTCTCTTCTATGTCAAAGAAACCCCCTTAAAGTTTCAAAGCGTTCGGCGATTTCCTCAAGTTTTGACTTGAAATTCTCGAACATCTCGGAGCAATGCCCATTTTGTTTTGGATTTAAAGATAGCAAAAAAATTTGAATTAGCAAACTTAAACCGTCCTTGAAAATATCGGCTTCTCCTTCATCATCTTGTCAATGTATGCATCAAAACACATAGCTATATTTCTAATCACAAGCCGACCCATCAATGTAACGATTATCTTATCCTCGGTTAATTCAACCAGCCCATCGTCAATAAACTCTTTAAGTTTCGGGATTGAATCAGCGAAGTACTCATCAAAATTTATATTGAACTTTTCCTCGACCTCGCTCTTTGTAAGTTCCATATCGCACATCAAACGCATTATGACATGTCTTCTTATCACATCATCCTGATTCATTCTGTAGCCAACCGAAGTTGGAAACTTCCCTTCGTCAATTCTCGCATAATATTCCCTTAGTTCCTTATAATTTTGTGCATAGATATCCTGAAATTGACTTATCGCGGACATTCCGAACGCATAAAGGTCTGCGCGCGCGCGGGTTGAATAACCCTGAAAATTTCGATAAAGGGTGTTTTCTCTTTGAGCAATCGCAAGCTCATCATCCGGTTTTGCGAAATGATCCATTCCTATGTAAACATAACCAGCCTCGGTAAGTTTTTCTATCACCATTTTTAAAATTTTCAATTTAACCTCCGGCGTAGGCAAATCCTCTTTCCTTATGACTCTTTGATGTGGTTTAAGCCATGGAACATAAGCAAAGTTAAATACAGCAAGTCGCTCCGGGGAAAGTTCAATCACCTTATCGAGAGTCTTTTCAAATGATTCAACGGTTTGAAAAGGAAGTCCATAGATTAAATCAAGATTTATGCTCCTAAATCCAAGCTCCCTCGCCCACTCTATCGCTTGTCGTGTTATCTCTTCGGGTTGTATTCTGTTTACAGCTTTTTGAACTTTTGGATCGAAATCTTGAACTCCCATACTTATTCGATTGAAGCCAACCTCACGAAATGCTTTCATATGCTCAAATGTCAAACCGCGCGGGTCGATCTCAACCCCAACTTCTGGATCATCCACATATTCAAACCTTTCATTTATAAAATTACCAAGCTCCCTTATCTCATCTGGATTTAGATAAGATGGCGTTCCACCTCCCCAATGCAATTGCGTCGCCTTTCTACCAGGTGAAATCATCTTCCACACCATATCGATCTCACGTTCGAGATAATCAAGATATTTTCTTATCGTCTCTCGTCTGTGAGTTACAAGCATATTACATCCGCAAAAGTAACATAAAGTATCACAGAAAGGAATGTGAAAATAAAGTGAGAGTTCCGCTTTTGAATTTTGAAGATTGTTCTCAATGATAGCGTTCTTGTAATCCTCTGGACCAAAATCCTTTGAAAATGCTGGAGCTGGAGGATAACTTGTGTATCTTGGACCGGGGCGGTCGTATTTTTTTAAAAGTTCTATGTCTACATTTTCAAATCTCATGGCTGAGTTTAAATTTTATTTGTGGTATTTTTGACTTTCGATCTTAACAGTCTCAACAAGGATTTTTACATTCTCAACAGGCGTCTCTGGTAAAATCCCATGACCAAGGTTAAAAATATGCCCATTTCCAAAGCCATACTTCCCAAGAATTTTAACAGCCTCATAAACAACAACCTCTGGCTCAGATAAAAGAACAACTGGATCAAGGTTTCCCTGTATCGACACTTTATCTTTAACTCTTTCCTTTGCCTTTCCTATGTCAAATGTCCAGTCAATACTTATAACATCGCAACCCACGTTGATAATTTCATCAATCCATTGCCAAGTCCCTTTTGAAAACAATATAATTGGAATTTTATCGCCAAACCTCGCCCTTATCCTTTCGATCACATTTTTGGCATACTTCAACGAAAATTCCTTGAATTCATCATAGCTTAAAATCCCGCCCAATGTATCGAATATCTGAATTACATCCGCTCCATATTCAATTTGTGCGATTAAAAAATTTGAAACAGCCTCGGTGATTTTTTCAAGAAGTTTACACGCAAGCGATGGATTATTGTAGATGAAAATTTTTGCCTTTCTAAAATCTTTATCAAAACCGCTATTAACCATATAAGCAAATAAAGTCCAAGGCGAGCCAGCAAAACCGATCAAAGGAACATCGATATTTCGCTTCGTTAATCTGATCGCATCAAGAACATATTTTAATTTTTCAGTCGGATCCGGAACCATAAGTCTATTGATATCCTCTGCGCTTTCTACATTTTTTTCAAATCTTGGTCCTTTGCTTTCATCAACGTAAAGTCTCATACCCATGGCCTCGGGCAAAACAAGTATATCCGAAAAAATTATCCCTGCATCGACGCGAATAATTTCAACTGGTTGAATTGTAACCTCGTAGGCTATCTCGGGTGTTTTTATCATTGTGAGGAAATCATAACGCTCGCGTATCTTTCTATACTCCGGCAAGTATCTTCCTGCCTGTCGCATTATCCAAATGGGCGTCCTTTCCACTTTTTCACGTTTGCATGCTTTTAAAAATATGTCGTTTTTCAACTTTCAAGTCACTTTTTATTTTGAATGAATTTATACTCGAGACTCATTGAAAAATTTATTAATTAAATCAGCCAAAAATTTTGCATCAGGCTTTGGGTTATATTCAATCGGGTTTATCTCAACATTTAAACCAAACTTTTTACACTCCTTCAATGTGGTCTCACCGATAACAGCGATCTTTTGTTCTTTAAGTTTTATCCCTTCAAAAATCTCAAAAAAATTCACAACGCTCGATGGGCTGAAAAAAGTTATAATCTTAATTTCACCATCTTCGATCATCTTCCTTATCTCTGCTTTTATCTCATCGCTTACATCCGGTTTTATCGTTTTATAAACGACGACATCTTCGATATCAAGCCCTTTATCCTTTAAAAATTTTATAAAATGTTCATCGGTTAGATCCCCATGTGGGAATAAAAACTTTTTCCCGGGCTCAGAATCCTTAAAAATTTTTTCAAATAAATTTTCCTTGTCTGACTTCTCCGGCAATTCTTCGACTTGAAATCCATATTTTTCAAGCTCGCTCCTTGTCTTCACTCCAACTGCATGAAACTTTTTGCCTTTCAACTTTTCAATGGAGAAAAACATTTCAAATCTTCGGAAGAAGAACTTAACTGCGTTTACACTTGTAAAAATTAAATCACTATATTTATCAATTTGCTTTATCTTTTCATCAACTTCATCCCATGAATCCGGCTCCGTCACTTCTATAGTCGGGAAGAAAACCGGCGTGAAGCCGTAACTCTCAAGATATTGTGCAAATTCAATCGCTTGTGTTCTTGCTCTGGTTATTAAAACTTTCATCTTTACGCATTATGCTTTCTTATCTCGCCAAGGATTTTAGAACCGCCTTGTTCGAGAAGTTTTTCAGCAAGTTCAAATCCAATTTTCTCAGCATCATCATCGAGGTCGCCTTCCATAGAATCTCGAACCATAAAAGTCCCGTCAAGATTACTTATCATCGCGGAGAGTTTGATTTTTCCATTTGAAACAAAAGCAAAGGCTCCAATTGGGATTTGACATCCACCTTCAAGATGTTTTAAAAGGGCTCGCTCTGCTTTAGTCGCAAGTTCGGTTTCTTTATGATTTATCTTTTCAATCATTTCAAGGATATCATGGTCATCTTCTCTAACTTCAACAGCGATGGCGCCTTGCCCGACCGCGGGCAAAATTATATCTGTTGGAATTATTTGTGAAATTCTATTTGTGTAACTCATCCGGTTAACCCCGGCGAATGCTAAAACCATCCCATCCCAATTTGATTCATCAAATTTTTTAAACCTTGTATCGATATTCCCGCGAAGATCGACAAATTTAAAGTCAGGTCTAAAATGAAGAAGTTGAGCTCTTCTTCTCAAACTCCCAGTTGCTATGAGGGCGTTTTGCGGAAGTTTATCAAGCGAAAGATTATCTTCAGAAATCAAAACATCCCTCACATCTTCTCTTTCTGTTACTGCGCTGATCGTTAAGCCATCCGGCAATTTCGTTGGAAGATCTTTCAAGCTATGAACAGCAAGATCGATCTCACCATTTAAGAGTTCAATTTCTATTTCGCGGGTGAAAATTCCTTTGTCTCCAATTTTTGAAAGAGGTGAATCAAGAATTTTATCGCCCTTTGTTTTGATTATTTTTATTTCAAATTCAACTTCCGGGAAAAATTCAACAAGTTTTCCTTTTACAAACTCCGTCTGCCAAAGCGCAAGTTTACTTCCACGCGTCCCAATTACAATTTTTCTCATTTCAACTCCAAACAATTTTTATTTTTGATCAAGCCCAAACAATTCCCTGACGAACTGGATAAATTTTATCCGCTCAGATTCAGGCTTCCCATTTGATGATTCCCTGATGTTGACCGTTGGGGTGTGAAGAAGTTTATTTATCAATGATTTTGTCAAAATATCGACTTTTTCGAAATCTTGAGGAGAAAATTTGTTTCTATATCTTTCAATTTCAAGTTTCCTTATCTCCTCAAACCTCTCGCGCAAAAGTTTTATCGTCGGAGCGACTTGATGAGCCTCATACCATTTTATGAAGTTTTTAAGTTCCTCATCAATTATCCGTTGAACTTTTGGTATCTCGCTCAACCTACGCTTATAATTTGCCTTTGCAATTGATTCAAGCGAATCTATATCTTCAAGAAAAACATTTTCAATTTCCCTGACCTTTGGGTCAACATTTCTCGGAATCCCGATATCTATTATAAGCAGTAGTTTATTTGCCCTTTTGGACATTACGCTTTTCACCTGGTTGAAATCCAAGATATAATCGTTCACCGTCACAGAACTTATCACAATATCAATCCCAAGGAGTTTCTCGGGGATTTCGTCAAGCCTTATAACTTTGCCGTTGAATTGTTCCGCAAGTTTTTCCGCCCTTTCAATTGTTCTGTTCGCGATGTAAAGTTCACCTATCCCGCGTGAGACGAGATGCTTTGCAGTAAGTTCAGCGGTTTCACCCGCACCAATTAACATTCCCTTTTTCTTAGAAGGGTCAGCGAAAATTTTCTCTGCAAGTTCAACCGCCGCATAACTTACCGAAACAGCTCCCTCGCTTATCGATGTCTCAGACTTTGCCCTCTTACCCGTTCTAAAAGCTGTATGAAAAACTTCGTGAAGAAGCGTTCCAACGACGCCACATTTCACAGCGACTTCATAAGCGTCTTTGACCTGACCAAGAATTTGAACATCACCAATTAACATCGAGTCGATCCCAGATGCAACTTCAAGTAGATGCCTTACAGCATCAAAGGAACGCATTATATAAAAGTGTGATAAATTCGCAAACTCACCCGCGCTTTTCTTTGAGATTAAAAAGTTTATCAAATCCTCCGGATTTACATCCTCACTCCTTAAAACTCCATAAAGCTCCGTTCGGTTGCAAGTCGACAAAAGAACCCCCTCTTTCAAAAACATTTGAACGATCTCGGGAAGAATATTTTCAACCTCGTCAAGTGTATAGTAAATCTTTTCTCTTATCTCAACGCTTGCCGTCTTGTGATTTATTCCAACAAGTAGTAAGTCCATAACGATTCATTTCACTTAATTATCAATAGAATCTATGAAAACCGGACAAAACATTTGCGAAAGCCATAAGCACAAATACGATTATAAAGCCAACGATCGACATAACCGCGCTTTTTTTGCCTGTGAAATTTTTAATTCTTCTAATCCCAAGCCCGCCTCCGTAAATAAACCAGATTATAAGTGTCCCAATGAGTTTCGCGTCAGTGTATGAAAAATCTTGAAACGCTCTTGGAAGCCAGATGAAACCAACTATTATAACAAAGGTCAAGGCGATGAACCCAACTACAGTGGATTTGTAAAGCAGGGATTCGATTATCTCAAGGTTTGGGAGATTTTTATAAACTGTGTCGAATGTTCTTGTTCTCAATTTATGATAAAGCATAATGTAAAGAAGCCCGTATATAGCGGAAAGAGCGAAGGCAGAATAACCAACAAGCGCAGATGTTACATGAAGTGCAAGAAGTTCGTTCTTCAAAACATCATGTTCAAAACCATATATATCCCTTGTAAAAATCCCAGCAATTGTGACAAGGATAGATGATATCAATACAGCGAAAAATCCGGTGTTTTTAATTTTTGTTAAAGTTTCGATCAAAATATAAGCCAATGAAAGCGAAAACCCAAGCACACATAAGAGTTCAAAAACCGAGGTAACGGGCGGATGCTTAAGTTCTGCGGTCCTCAGAATAAGATAAATGAAGTGAAAAATCAGAGTGAAAATAAGAAACTTTGTCTTTAATTTTCGCGCAAGAGCGTCATCCTTAAAAAATGCTCGACCGTAAAGCCAACTTGTTATTACATACAAAACTGGCAAAACAAATTTAAATATCTTCAAAATCAAGAGCATTCCACAAAATCACCATAAGTTTTCAAATAAATATAACTCGTTTTAAAAAGCAAATCAAACTTGATTTCTAAAACTTATATCCTATCTTTCTCAAAAATTCCTTTCGCTTTTGGATATCTTCTTCGCCCTCAATTCCACTCGTTTTAACTCCATCGATCACGCCAAGTATACCGCGACCTTGCTCCGTTTCAGCGATTATAACCTCGACCGGATTTGCAGTTGCACAGAAAATTCGGCAAACTTCAGGAACTATCTTCACAGCGTTGAGAATATTTATCGGATAACCGTTGTCCATAAAGATAATGAAAGAATGTCCCGCGGAAAGACTTAATGCATTTTTCTTTGCAAGTTCAATCATCGCCTCATCGTTACCAGCCCATCTGACAAGAGCCGGACCGGAAGATTCACAAAATGCAATTCCAAACTTCAAATGTGGTTGAGTTGTAACAATAGCCTCATATAAATCCTCAACCGTTTTTATAAAATGAGCCTGCCCGAGGATGAAGTTGATGTTATCTGGTTTCTCGATCTTTACGATTTTTAATTCCATGGCTTTATCCACATTTTAGTTTTTATTTTAATAAACCAAGTTGAGCCATGCTCGTGTATTTATTACCAGCAATTATTATGTGATCAAGTAATTTTATCCCTATGATCTCACCAGCATGATAAATTTGCTTCGTAACCTCGATGTCCACCCTGCTTGGCTCCGGATTTCCACTTGGATGATTATGGACAAGGATTATACTCGCAGATAATTCGTCAATAGCGGGTTTGAAAACTTCTCTTGGGTGAATCACACTTGAATTTAAATTCCCTTCCGAGACAACAACCTCCCTTATGATTCTGTTTGCTGTGTTAAGAAGGACAACTATTAAAATTTCCTTATTCAAATCCGCAAGTCGAGGGATAAATATCCTCGCTACATCGCTTGGCTCTTTGATTTGAGGTTTTTTGGGAAATTCTTCCGATTGAATTCTTCTCGAAAGTTCAAAAGCAGCGGAAATTATGATCGCTTTCTTCAATCCCATACCCTTATACTTTTTTAAGTCATCAACCCCCTTCTTCGCAAGTTCATGCAAACTTCCGGCATCAGATAAAATTTTATTCGCAAGATCTATCGCAGAAATTTTCCTCGTCCCAGAACCAATTAAAATAGCGAGAAGCTCCGCGTTTGAAACAGTATGGGGTCCATGCTTCCAGAATTTCTCCCTCGGCCTTGCATCAGGTGGCAAGTCCTTGATCCTGAGATTGTAATCATCCTCAGCTCTGTATTTCACTTGCTTAACGCCCATTTTGAAATCCTCTTTATAATATTATCTTCAAAGACAAGTATTGAAATCGAATTGTTAACCCTGCTCCCGTTAAAAATTATATCTCTTCCAATTCCCTCGCCTTTATAATTTAAGAGGCCTTTATAAACTTTATCCGCGCTCAATTTCCCATTTTCTATTACCTTTAAAAGAGACCTCACCGCGTCATACCCATAAATTGAAAACTCGTCTGGCTCTGAATTAAATCTTTCTTTATAAAGCCTCGCAAAATTTTTAAACTCAAAACTTTCAAAATCAACATATTGTCCAGCCGTGAATATAACCCCATTCGTATACATCCTGTTCATATAAAGCTCCGCATAACTGTTCCAAACATCATTGCCCAAAATTTTCACATTAAGATCGTGATAATAAACCTGTGAAGAAATTATACCTATAAAATCCGGGTCTAAAATAGGAACAAATAAGCCGATTTCTTCTGAGCGAATCTCTTTAACTGATGTCCTATAAGAGTCAACTTCAGCGATCAAATTTCTAAAATATGGACGTAGATCGGTCTCATCAGAATTATAATATTGAATTGCTATTATCTCAGCAGAGTCATTCTTTACCTCGCTTACGAAAGCATCGACAAAAGGTTTTATAGTTCTATCATTCGGAGCAAGCACAAGAAAATACTTCAATCCAAGCGAAAAAATCGCAAATTGAGCAAGTGCCCTCGAACGAGTTGTGTAATCGGAGTTAAGTTGAAAGATATAATCGCTTAACTTAGTCAAACCATCAGATGTCGCGGTCGGCGAAACTATCGGCACCTTCACTCGCTCGACAAACCTTGCACAAAGCTCGACATCCTCACTATAAACAGGCCCAATTATTCCGACAACATTAGGAGAATTTCTAAACTCAAAAAGTTTTTGATCCACGTCCTCACTCGTATGATACTTTACATCAAGACCGACTTTAACACCTGAGTTTAAATTATGCTCATCAATCCCAATTTCTATCCCCGACAAAATTGATTTGCTCAATCCATCGCCTTTTGGAAGTAAAACCCCGATCTTTAACTCAGGTCGAACTGTAAGCCGTTCAAAACGAGAAATTCTTAACATCAGTTTTTCATAATACCCCGTTCCTTGAAAATATCTTAATCTATCTGCGACATATCTTTTCGCGTTTTCTATTTTACCAGAGGAAACCAACCAGTCTGAGTTCTTAACCACGATGATATATCTAACGTCTGGGCTTAAATCACTTTTATCAATTTCTTCAAGTTCACGCGGTTTTAGGGAGTCAACAATGGCGGAAACGATTTTAATATATTTTTCCCTGTTTAAGTTAGACTTTTTAATAGCTTCATCAAGTTTAAATATCGCTTCTTTGAAGTTCCCAAGTTTAACATAAATAAGCCCAAGCGTATAAAGCGCATCTTCGAGATATTCACTTTCCGGAAAACTTGCTAAAAACCTCTTCAAAAGTTTTTCCGCATCATTAAATCTATTGAGGTAGCAAAGTGATTTCGAAGCCATGAGAAAACTTGTACTCGTTCGGTGATTTAATCCAAGCGTGATAACGGAATCAAACTTTGAATAGGCGACAGAGAAATAATTCAAGCCTGAGGTATCGCCTTGCGAAACATAGGAACTCAAACCGAGCTTGAAAAACTCAACGCCGGATTTAAAAAGCGAATCAGCAATCGGATTAAAAAATCTTTCGGTTTGGGCATATGTGGAAAAACTTAAAATAAGCGCAACAAATAAAACTTTCAAAATTTTACCCATTTCTCAAAACTTTGAGTTTTTCCTCGATCTTCAATCTTGCTTCGGGATCGATTTTCAGGACCTCGTCAAAAAGTTTATTCGCTTCTTCAATTTTACCCCGATATACGTAGATCAACCCAAGACCTATCAAAGAATCGACAAGATTTCTATCAAGTTCAATCGCTCGATTGAAATATCTTTCTGCTTCATCAAATTCACCAAGTTCAAGCGATATCTGCCCGCATGTCTCCCAAAAAATGGCTTTCTCTGGTTCAAGATCGATCGCGGTTTCAATCGTCTCCTTTGCTTTATCAAGTTTTCCGAGATTCCAAAGCGAGATCGAAAGCAGATAATAAAGCGTAGGGTTATACGGCTCTCTTTTCAAAGCCTGTTGAAGATACTCATATACCTCTTCATAACCTTCTCGCCTTATCAATATCTCCGCAAGCTTTTCTACAACTTTTGGAAACCCCGGATCAATTTTTAAAACTTCTTTAAACTCCGCCTCAGCGGAAAGGTAATCGTCAATGTAATAGTATGCGAGACCAAGATTGTAGTGAACGACGGGATATTTTAGGTGTGCAAGTTTAGTTAAAAATTTTATCGCTTCATTAAATTTTTTTAAACGAAGACAAACACTCCCAAGCATATAAATAACTTCCTCATTTTCGGGCTCAATTTCATAGACTCGCCTTAAAATTTTTTCAGCTGAGGTTTCCTTTCCAATTTTTGAATAAATAAATGCAAGTTCAATATATGGCTCAACAAGATTTGGATATTCGTTTATGAGTTTATAATAAATTTGGATCGAATGCAAAATTTTCCCAACGTTGAAATATCTCCTTGCTTTTTCCAACATTTTCCTTGTCAAGTTCGACATCCCCTCACTCCCATTCAATTGTTGCTGGTGGTTTCGTAGTTATATCATAAACAACTCTGTTAACTCCTTTGACCTCGTTAACAATTCTTGCTGAAACCTTCTCAAACAACTCATACGGAAGCCTTGCCCAATCCGCCGTCATACCATCAACGCTTATCACAGCCCTGAGAGCTATGACATTTTCATAACTTCTTTCATCTCCCATCACACCAACGGATTTAATTGGCAAAAGAACCGCAAACGCCTGCCACAATTTTTCGTATAAGCCAACTTTTTTAATTTCTTCTATAAAAATTTCATCCGCCTCACGCAAAATCTCAAGCTTTTCACTCGTCACCTCACCGATCACTCTAACCGCAAGCCCTGGTCCAGGGAAAGGATGACGATTTAAAATCTCATCATCAAGACCAAGCGCCTTACCAATCTGCCTCACCTCATCTTTAAAAAGTTCCCTAAACGGCTCAATAAGTTTAAAATTCATTCGCTCTGGAAGGCCGCCGACATTATGATGTGTTTTTATCCTCGATGAAGGTCCTCCATGGAAAGTTGATTCAATCACATCAGGATATAAAGTTCCCTGGGCAAGATATTCAACATCTTTAAATTTTTTCGCTTCTCCCTCAAAAACCTCGATAAACGTTCTACCTATTATCTTTCTCTTTTCCTCTGGCTCAGTTACTCCTTTTAGCCTCCTAAGGAAAATTTCACCAGCATCAACATAATGAACATTGATCCCGAGTTTTTTATACATCTGAACCACCTTTTCGCTTTCACCTTTTCTCATCAATCCATTATCAACATAAATTGCGATCAAATTCCCTCCTATTGCTTTGTTTAAAATAACTGCCAAAACCGTCGAATCAACCCCACCGCTTACAGCGCAGATAACCTTTTTATTGCCAACCGTTTCTTTCAACTCAATCACCAGATTTTCAACCATAAAATTAGCACTCCATCCACCTTTACATTCACATATCATATAGACAAAGTTTTTCAAAATCTCCAAACCTTTCTCGGTATGCGCAACTTCGGGATGAAACTGAACGCCATATATTTTCATCTTCTTGTTTCTTATCGCGCATATCGGTGAGTTCTCGGTTATGCCTATAACTTCAAAATCGGGCGGAGCTTTAACCAACGCATCCCCGTGGCTCATCCAAACAATGTTACTTGAATCCAATCCTCGAAATAAATCATCATCTCTTATGACTTTTAAAACTGCTTTTCCATATTCTCTTTTCGCAAATCTATCAACCTCCCCTCCAAGTTTATAAGCAATCAACTGAAGCCCGTAACAGATCCCAAGCACTGGGATTCCAAGCTTAAATAAAGTTTTGTCAACTTGAGGGGAGTTATCTTCATAAACACTTGAAGGCCCACCGGATAAAATTATTCCCTTGGGTTTATTTTGAGCGATTTTTTCGATTGGATAATCAAATCTCTCGATCTCCGAAAAAACTCCTATCTCCCTTATCCTTCGCGCAATAAGCTGGGTATATTGTGAGCCGAAATCAAGTATAAGTATAAACTCATCAGGTCGCATCAAGCAAGGAGTTTAGGTTTTCAAGTTTGTAATAAATATAAAAAATTTTTAGCTCAGAAACGAAAATGAGTAAACTTGCGTTTAAAAGTGTAAACAAACCGTCCGAAATCCTATGAGAAAACATAACCGTTTGATAAACGAGAAAAGCCCTTATCTTTTGCAACACGCCTACAATCCTGTTGACTGGTATCCATGGTGCGATGAAACCTTCGAAAGGGCAAAAATTGAAAATAAACCGATATTTCTCTCCATCGGCTATTCAACTTGCCACTGGTGTCATGTTATGGAAAAAGAATCCTTCGAAGATGAAGAGGTAGCAAAATTATTAAACAAAAATTTCATCTCAATAAAAGTTGACAGAGAGGAACGCCCCGATATAGACTCCGCTTATATGCTTGTTTGTCAAGCTATGACCGGACACGGGGGCTGGCCACTTACAATTATAATGACGCCGGATAAAAAACCTTTTTTCGCAGGCACTTACATCCCAAAATACTCAAAATACGGACGGATTGGACTCGTCGATCTACTCCCAAAGATAGCACAATTATGGAAAGAAAACAGAGAAAGAATTATATCGATCGCAGACCAAATAACAGATGAATTAAAACAAGCAATAGAGCAATCCTATCAAAAAGACTCGATTGATAGATCAATTTTTACAAGGGCATTTGAAGAACTTCTCGAACATTTTGATGAACAATTTGGCGGTTTCGGGCTTGCGCCAAAATTCCCAACCCCACACAATCTTATCTTTCTCCTACGCTACTGGAAAATGACTGGAGATAAAAAGTCGCTTGAAATGGTCCAAAAAACTTTGGACTTTATGTCTCTCGGAGGCATAAGGGATCACATTGGCGGAGGATTTCATAGATATTCAACTGATAGAGAGTGGATTTTACCGCATTTCGAAAAAATGCTCTATGATCAAGCGCTTATTTCAATTGCATGCATTGAAACATATCAAGCAACGGGAAACAAAAAATATATGGAACTTTGCGAAGAGATACTTTCATATGTGATTCGCAATTTGACAAATCAAGATGGTGGATTCTTCTCAGCTGAAGACGCAGATAGCGAAGGGGAGGAAGGCAAATTTTACCATTGGGAAATTGAGGAGTTAAGAAAAATTCTCGATGAAGACGAAATTAACTTCGTTATCGAAAATTTCAATCTCGATGTCGCGGGAAATTATTTCGACGAGATCAAAAAATCCAAAACTGGCAAAAATATCTTTTACCTCAAAAAAGAGTTAGACGAAAAAAGCAAAGAAAAATGGAACAAGATAAAAACCAAACTTTTTGAATATAGAGAAAAGAGAGTTCATCCCCTTAAAGACGATAAAATCTTGACCGATTGGAACAGCTTAACGATTTCTGCATTTGCGAAAGCATACTCACTACTTCAAAAAGAACAATATATAGAGATAGCAAAGAAAAACGCTGATTTTCTGCTTAAAAATATGTTGACAACGGATTGGAAATTACTTCATTCCTACAGAGATGGACTTGCTAAAATCAACGGTTACCTTGATGACTATGCATTTTTTATCTGGGGATTGATCGAACTATATGAGGCAACATTTGAAACAAGATATTTAAAATTTGCCATCAAACTCACAGAGAAAATGATCGAACTTTTCTGGGATGAAAACGATGGCGGATTTTTCCTAACTGAAAGCGATAATAAAGATGTAATTTTTAGACAGAAGGAAATCTATGATGGAGCGATACCATCCGGAAACTCCGTTGCCCTTCTTGACTTAATAAAGCTTGCAAAGATAACAAACAACGAAAAACTTAACGAAATAGCCTATAGGCTTGTCGAGTTTTCTGCCGGAGCGATGAAAAAATTCCCATCTCAATATACTTTTTTCTTGTCTGCGCTTGATTTTCTATTTAACAATTCATTCGAGATAATAATCGTAGGCAAGAGTAAAAACCAAGCGGAGATAAAAGAGATAACAAATGCTCTCAACAAAAAATTTATCCCGAACAAAATCGTCTTATTTAAACCAACCGATGTTGACAGCGAGATAAATTCAATCTCTCCATTTATATCATCATACCATGAAATCAACGATAAAACAACAATTTACATCTGCACAAACTACGAATGTAAACAGCCAGTGACAAATATAAACGATATGCTAAAATTGCTCGATGAGATTAAAATTTGACCTGAAACATAAGTGATAGTTAATCGTTTTTCTCCTTCAGCTCAGCAAGACTCTCAAATTTAAATATAAGTTCATCGGCGAAGCGATTTCCGCTTCGCCTTTTATGAATTATTACTTTATCAAAACCATCTTCTTAACATCTCTAAACTTTCCCGCATCAAGAATGTAAAAGTAAATACCGCTTGTTAAATTATCGCCATCGAAATGGACAAAATGCCTTCCGGCATTAAGCTCTCCATCAACAAGCCTTTTAACCTCTCTCCCTAAAACATCGCAAACAATAAGTTTAACGACACCTCTTTCTGGTAAGTCGAACTCAATCGTTGTCGATGGGTTAAATGGGTTTGGATAGTTTTGATGCAATTGAAAAGCAGTAGGGATGTTCTGACTTTCTTCAACAGATGTTATAACATAATTTGTATTTTGAGGATCATAATTTGCCCATGGTAAATCCCATCTTTCATTGGGTCCGAATGCACCAATATAAGTGATCTGTGTAAAGAATGGATCTGAAAGTCTTGGATTATTAAAACTTGCACCAGATAATGCAGGGGAGTTTGTTTTCGGGGTCGGGTCAGGATTAATTAAATTAAATGGGTCACTTAAAGCCACTTCTGCTGGTTGAACATATGTCCTGTTACCATAAGCTGGGGTATTGAACCATTCAGTTGCATTGAAACCGCTAACATTTGTTGTTATACCCTTATTGGCTCTCAAGCCAGCCCAGATGCTGTTTCTTATTTGCAAAGTATCGCCAAGACAAGCATTAGCAACAGCAGAGCCATCTAATAATAATCCTGTTGGAAATCCCATTACAATTGAATTATAAATTGAAGCCAAAGTTGCCCTCCTTAAATGCGCACCTCTTTTAAAATTTGGATTATATCCCGTGAATGAAGTATCAGGCATTGAGCCAACAATGGTAAAATTAGAAATTAAAGGTGCGGTTCTTGGGGAACTATATGTACCGGTTGGGTCATTATCGATTTCGAAACCATTGCTCCCACTTATATCAGCTATGTTTGGATCTCTTAAAGCAAAACCAAACTGTAGCTTCCCTTTATATCCCAAATCCATATCGAAATCATCATCCACATTTTTAAATGAGATCAAATATTTTGCGTTTACAGTACCACCAAACCACTCAAAAGCATCATCACCGCTATAACTAACTTGAACATACTCTATCGTAGTGCCCCTGCCAACTCCACCTAAAGTCAAGCCATTGATTTCATTATCTGGCAGATATGCAATACCTGGAAACTCAATTCTTACATATCTTAAAATACCACTGTTATCATCATCATTTGGATTTTCACCGCCACCATAAACTGTTCCAGTTCCACCTTCAATTACTGCAGTTCCTCCTGGAACATTTATGGATGCGTTTCCTGCGATTATAATTCCGCCCCAATCACCCGGGCCTCTTTGCCCCGGGAGAAATTGACTTGTAAATACGATCGGTTCCTGTGGAGTACCATTAGCAACTATTTTCGCGCCCCTGTTTATAATCAAAGTTCCTTTTGACGATTTTTCACCGTAAATAACTGTACCAGGTTCTATGGTCAACGTTGCAGGCGGATTTACATTAACAAATCCCCGAAGCAGATATCTTTTGTTCTTTGTGAGAAAAAGATCCGTATTAATATTTCCCTCAATAATACTATCCACAGGAGCAAGTCCTTGAGCAAATAGCCCCGTTGTCCAAATCAGAATCAATACAAAAGTCAAAAAAAGAATTTTACTAATTAACCTCATGGCTTCCTCCATGTTTTTGTTTTTGATTTAGTTTTTTAGTTTAAATGATATGCCCAAAGAAATACTCCTGTTTTGCGAGTCTATCCTTGCCCGTTTATCACCTTGTGTAAATATCCGTTCTTTCGCTAATAAGTCTTTAATTCCAAGTCTAATCTCAAAACTTGTAAAAATAGGTTGCGAAATTACTATGTCAACCATATCTCTTGGTTGTTCGATAACATCTTCTTCATATGTATTGGCGACCTCTACAATCCTTCTCCCAATTCTGTTATATACAAAACTTAACGATGTCCCCAATTTTGGCTCTGTAAAGAATATCCCGAAGTTTATTACATAAGGTGATTGCCCCTGAAGCGGTCTTTTACCTCTTGCAACTGTTGCTTCTGTTGCTTTAACATCAACAATTGATTTTATCCAGCTATAGTTAGTTTTTATTAAAACATTTCTGAAATATTCCCCTAAAAATCCAAGAGTGACGCGCGCCTCTAATTCAAATCCGTAAATCTTTGCAAAATCTGAATTCATAAAAGTTCTCTCAGCCCCTAATGATACACCTTTTACAACAACCTTTTCGATCGCGTCTGTAATTCCTTTATAAAACACGCTAACTGAAATTAATTCCCTTACGCTCGGGAAAATTTCCAACCTGATATCATAGTTACGAACTAAGGCTCTTCTTAAATTTGGGTTACCCGTTAGAGTTGTTTGTGTTGTGAAATCGAAATAAGAAAATGGGGCAAGCTCTCTTAATTCTGGTCTGTTTATAGTTTGTGAATATGATAACCGTAAATTTGTCGTCTCGCTTATCTTATGAATTACATTTAACGATGGTAAAAGGTCGATTTTCTTCAATTGATAAGATAGCGGTATTCTACCACTAATATCAAAAGAATTAATTTGCTGTAGTGAATTTTCCAATCTCACACCAGAAATAAATGTTATATCTTCACCAAATATCTTTGTTGGTATCTCCACCATACCATAAATAGAGATAATCTCATGTTTAGCGGAATAGTTGTTAGTTCCATTTTGATATTCATCCAACGAGAATCCATTTCTTCTGAAACTCTCGGGATTAAATATCTGATCCAACGGCAAATAGAGTAAATTGAAATCAGTAAAACCATTACCTGGGGCATTAACGATCACACTAATTAACCTTGATGTAAAGTTTCTATTTTTCCCTTCAACATAAGCACCAAACTTATACCTTCCATAGCGTGAAAATATATTTAAATCAATTGAAGCCCCTCTTGTTCTATCGAATAGATGGGAAAAGAATCTACCGCCATTTTTTAAATTTGCCTGAGACCCAAGGATAGCATAAAACGGATCGTTGGTCCCTATATCTCTACCATAAATTACTCTTCTGTAATCAGGTTCATCTCTTAAGGAATTAGAATAGAAAACCTTCCAATCAACTTTCAAATTAAATGAGGGAATTAAATGCTCACCCGCCAATTGACTTGAAAATACCTCCCTCTCGACAAATCTTATCGCTGTTTGAATTTGCTCCTTACCCGCATCAGAATAATTTACACCATTAAGAATGGAAACCTCGTCATCGCTCGAGTGGATATATGTATTTCTGAGACTAATTTTATTTTTTTCAGAAGCTTTAAAAGTGAGATTAAGCAATCCTCCCATCATAGTCGAATAAATTGATTGAACACCACTAAAAGAATATCTCTGCTCCCCTAATGCTTCATACTCATTTCTTTCAATGTTCAAGTTTTTATAAGAATTTCTAAATGAAAAGGCTGTCACAAAACCGACTCGATGATTAAACAACATATCTCCAATAGAAAGAGCAAAATTATGACTTATTGGAGCTTTTTTAGTAGTCGGTGCCCAAACATTTGGTAATAATCGAGCTAAAGAATTGATTTCTTCTCTGGAATAATTGCCATTAGCTAGATTATCAGGAAAGTCAGCCGGTAATTTTCTGCCATTCCTTCCAAAACCCCAAAAGTCTCCCCCGCCTTGATATGTATTAAAATCTTTAAAAGTCGTATTTGAAGTAACTGAAGACGAATAACTTAGATTTATCGTCAGTCTATCAGGAAAATCAATCGTGTTTATTTGAACGGTTCCACCAGCAAAATCTCCTGGAATATCAGGGCTGAAAGATTTAACTATGGTTATATCACCAACTAAACTAGTTGGGATTAAATCGAAGGCGAACGATTTTTTCTCGGGCTCTGTGCTTGATAAACTTGCATTGTTTAGTTGCGCATTGCTATATCTCTCACTCGTACCGCGAACAAAAATGAATTTATTATCTAATAAAGTAACCCCAGGAATTCTTCTCAATGCATCACTTGAAGTAACATCATTACTTCTCCTAATTAACTCTGAACTTATTCCATCGTTTATTGTGCTTGCTTTCTTTCTTCGATTTAATAATGCATTCTCATAAGATCCGTTAAATTCCTGAGTCACAACGATCTCACCCATTTGGACTGCTTCGGGTTTAAGTGTAACTTTAATCCGCGCTATCTTCCCCTCACTTACCACAACATCTTTCACAACTGTCCGAGCATAAGCTATGTGACTTATAATCAAGTTATATTTGCCTGGCTGAACGTTTTCGATTCTGAAATTACCTTCTAAATCAGTAGCCGCGCCAATGTTTGTGCCTTCTATTAGAACATTCGCACCAACTACTACCTCACCCGTTTGATAATCTAACACAATCCCCACTATCGCTCCCTTTTGCTGTGAAAAAGTTTGAATTTGCGATATCAACAACAACACGATAAAAATAGCAAAACCCCAAACCCGAGTTAATACCTTTAAATTGATAACCATCACCATATTTATCTCTTGATTTTAAGTTTCTTCTACACCAAACTTATACCCCAACTATTAAGTCAAAATTAAGGGAGCGTTAAAAAATGTTAACATTGAAAGTAGGCCGGAAAACTATTGAAATTCTAAGATTTTTCTAAAGTTCTAAGGAGATAAACGAAGGTTTTAAAACCTTTCGATATCGTGAAGAGATGGAAATAAAATCATTTATGAACAATGCGATGAATTCAAATCAACTATAAAAACTGCGAATGTAAACAGCCTGTCACAAGTGTAGAAAATATGCTAAAATTGCTCGACGAACTTAAAATTTGACCTGAAGCATAAGTGATAGTTCATCGTTCTTCCTCTTCATCGCATCAGGATTTTCGACTTTAAAAATATAATTCAACCGAAACACTATACTGTTAGTAATCTTTGAGAAAATCCCAACAGTGAACCAATGGACATATCCATACCCGTCTATATCACTATCCCAAAAATCGTATTTTAAAATAGGCTCAAATTGCTCAGAAAATTTATAACTCATCTGTGAATAAAAACCAGCCTTTTTTATACTATCATCCCTACCCAAGATTATCTCATTTCTAAAACTTAACTTTTCATCCTTAAAATCAGCACCAAATCCCAACCTATCTTTTCTCGAGATCGAGTATCGACCGTTTGAACCAAAAAGAAATGAAAAATTAAAATTAAGTATCCCACTATCACCGAATTTAAGGTCGCGCAAACCAATGAAACCTGTTATATCTTTTCTCGCATCGGAATCTTCAATATTTCGCGTATAATCTATCGTTTCGTATATTGACTTATAATTTTTATATACAACTTCACCATTCCATATCCCCAAAGCAAACACAAGATTACTTGTGTTATAACCTACCTCAACCCCAACATCTCTATCCGCAACCAAAGCTGATACAACCTGCGAACGATAAATTGTTTTTCTATCAGAGGAACTCTCTCTCCTCTCAATTGACCAATGGTACTTAAACTGCCCAACTCTTAAACTTAATCCCTTCAAATTAAACGGATTCAAAACTTCGATATAATAATCCTTCAAAAACTTGTTAAAATCCCTCTCTTTAACGCCGAATTGCAATACCCAATTTAAATTATCATTCAACTTCCCGCTAAATTTAAGGTTAATTGTACCGGGCCTAAATGTTGAATAAAATTTATCTTTGAATTCCATTATGGAATGAGTTTGGATATATCCATCAACTTTGACCTGTGAAACTGAGAGTTGAAACTGTACAAAAACGAGCAAAAGAGCCAGGGTGAAAAGATTTAAATTTTTCATAGGCAAAATCAAAATTTGTTTTTTAATTTTTCGATAAAAAATTTGAAGTAAAGTAAATAAGTTAGTTTTGGTGAGTGAAATTTAAAAAATGTGTAAACACCGCGTTGCTGAAACTTCAAATCTTGATGAAAATTTTTTTCTTGTAAAGTATCCAAACGAAAAGATACATTAAAAGAACATGTGCGATAGCGTAGCCAAGTGAACCGTTCATCGGTCCAAGCCACGAGGCGAAGAAATTCTGATAAATATAATTTTTTACGGTCGTCATGTTTCCATCGGACAAGGAAACTTTGAAATAAACGCTCAATCTCCCAATTATCCCCGAGAGGACAAAAACAGTTATCGCATTCATCCCGTAAACGATAAATGGATAAACAATTTTTTTATAGCCTTTTACGTCGACGAAGAGATAACAGAAACCAAGAACTATCAAAGCAAACCCAACTGTGAAGACCGCATATGAACTTGTCCAAAGATTTTTATTTATCGGCAGCCACGCATTCCAAACAGCCCCGATAAATAATCCCAAATTCCCCATTATGAAAAGCCAAAGCGTTTTCTCAATCTCATTTCTTTTACTTCTAAGCCAACGTCCAGTTAAAACGCCAAAAAGCGTGGTCGATATCGCCGGAATTGTGCTTATGATTCCTTCTGGATCCCAGGTTTTAGTTGCGCTCCACATATGCCCGCTCAAAATCAAACTATCAACATAAGCTGCAAAATTTCTCCCCCTTTCGTATAATCCAGCGCCGATTTCGGGTACTGGGACAAACTCCATCAATCCCCAATAAACAAAAAGTAAAATCACCGACCAAATCACTTGCCATCCTATGCTTGATGTCAGATAGATAACCGAAGCAAAGAAATAGCATATCGCGATCCTTTGTAAAACACCCATTATCCTTATCGTTGAAAAATCAAAATTTGGGAAACCATTTAGAAAAAGCCCAAGTGCAAACAAAATCAAAGTTCGCCTTATCACTTTAAGAAAAAGTTTCATCCTAGAATAACCAATTTCAATTCTTCTTGAGAATGAGAAAACAATCGCGACGCCAACTATAAAAAGAAAAAATGGAAAAATTAAATCTGTAAATGTCCATCCATGCCAATCCGCATGCCCAAGTTGCGGATAAACATAAGCCCAACTTCCGGGATTATTTACAAGTATCATCCCTGCAATCGTCGCACCTCTGAAAACATCAAGCGATGTTAATCTGTCTAATTTGACTTCACCAGTTTGCTCGCTCATCTCGAACCCCTTTTTATTTTATAACCCTTGTTTTAATCTTGTCTCCTTTTTTAAGTTCTTTCGAAGATTTTAAAACTTTACACGAGGAAAAATGTTCATCAATCACATCAACAATTTCCAATTCTCCGATTTTTTCATCCCCTTCAAAAACATAAACCATCATTCCTGAAATAATCCCATCCCGACTACCAAGGTTGATGTAAACATGGCTTTGGTCTTTAACGAATATGATGTTTCCTTCGACCACAGCTGAACTTAACTCTGTTTCACCGGTGGCTTCAACTTTAATTTCTGAGATTTCAGCAAAGATATTGGGGATATACTTTTTAAGTTTAAGTGCAAACCCCAATCCAGTTTTTTTCATCGCTTCCCCGATGATAGTTTGATTAAACTCTGAACTTCCAAATTTCAAAAGGTCAAGCGAATAAAACTCCGAATATTTCTGCGTCGGTTTACCAAGAAGAGTTAACCCAAGCCCACGCTCTTTCACTTCGCCAAAGACACCAAAAATAGAACTGCTTTCCCCGGTTAATGGATTAAAAATTATCGCTTCAAATTCAACCGTCGCATTGTAAGATTCATACCCAGCAGTGAGTGGAAAACCAGTCATAAATCTACTTATGTTAAAAGTTAAAATTTTCCCGCCAATTATATACTCAACCCCAAATCTTTTATTCAACTCTGAAAATAAAAATGCATCCTTAAAATCAACCCCCGTCATCTCTTTAAATTTAATAACCGAATCAATCGGCAGTATTTCAATACCATAAAACTTAAAAACGAAATCACCAAGGTATCTCGGAATCTCAACCTTCAAATTCCACCTGCCCCTATAATTTGACAGGTCATCGAACGGAATAAAAGCGATTTTATATTGAGCCTGCGCTAGGCTAAAAGTCAGAATTAAAATCAAAATTTTAAACCTCATTGTCGATCTTCCAATTTTTTAACCAATAAAAATCATGGACAAGGTTTACAAAATTTCCAAAACTTTGAGCATTCACTTCCAAGAATTTGCTCACGAAGGTTTCTCTTTCTTGCTGTGGAGCTTTGCTAACGATTTTCAAAATCAAATTTCTTATCTTTTCAACCGATTCATTGATTAATTCGAAGATTCTGGATTTGTAAACTTCTTCATCAACCTCTTCAAACTTTCTCCCGCTTTGAAAGAACGATAAAAGTCGCCACAAGAACTTAGAATGAAAAGCGACATCATCTATTAAACTCATCGTCTCGTTTTCGATGGCTGTTCTAAGCAAAAACTCAAGCGAATCTTTCTCCCTTAGGCTACCGTTTGAAAACTTATCTATCGCGTCAACTATTTCGATTGATGTTTTCATTTCAAAAAAATCATTTTGATTACATCTTTAAAGTTTCCTGCGAAAAGAACACAAAAATAAACTCCGCTCGAGAATTCAGAAATGTCGATCTCAATCGCATACATACCTGAATTTAATTTACCAAAATAAATTTTCTTAACCTCACGTCCCAGCACATCATATATTCCAACTTCAACTTGGTGAGAAGAAGCGATCAAGTTCGGTATTGAGAATTTTATCTTTGTCTTTGAATTAAACGGGTTTGGGAAATTCTGGTAAAGCTTGAACCCAAAATCACTATCTAATGGTTCATTTTCAACAAGCGTAACTTTAACAGGATAGGTCACGCTTAAATTATCGATCAAAAATTTTCCCGAATACTCTACCCCATTTGTGTACGAACCAGACATAAAAAATGCAATTTTTATAATTTTTATCGGATAAGAAAAATAACTTCCCGTTACAGTTTGGATTGGATATTTCATCGAAGCCCCAACTCTTTTCCATTCATTGCTCCAATTTATAAGTCCCCCGGAGAAGACAAATATCTCATCATTATCATCCAAGACGAAATAATAAACCCTATAAATACCACCATCTCCATAAACATAAAGATAAATCGAATCTGGAACACCAAAAATTGGTATGTCAGAGTTTATATAAATCCAGTGGTTTTTTCCAGTGATGTGTTTGAATTTATATTCCATACAAAGCGATTTTGAAGGGGAGACAAAATTTGTGTCGGTCAAAAAAACCCTCACGGTATCAATGTTGTCAACCGTGAGAAAAAATCGCATCTCCTCGAAGTTTTCCACTAGTTTTTCACCTTTTCCTATCACGACTTCAACCCTTGCGGTGTCGGATAAATCATCAAGTGACGCTATGACTTCGCAAATTCCTTCAGCAAAAGCACGAAATAAACCAAGCATATTGATCGTCGCAATATCTCCAGTCACCCGCCATTCAACATCTGTTGAAGAAAGTTTTCTAAAATTTCCCTCGGTATCAAAACCGCTCACTGAAAACTGGATGCTTCTACTTGTATCTGTAACCACATTTTTAGGAGAAACAGACAAACTTCTCATCGAATGAACGATGACAAAACACGAATCTTTTAAACCGTTGATATGTCTTACATAAACATAACCACTGTCATGTTTTCCTCCGGCGGTGAAAAGACCGGATAAACTTATAGAGCCAATAGTTGAGTCACACGACCATATGATTTGATTTGGATAAATTTGAACTGGGTTAAAGTATTTATCATAGCCGAAAACTTTAAATTGAAATTGCTCTCCTCTAAAAATTTTTAAACTTTTATGTTGAATTTGAATCTCGTTTAAAGTATCCTGCGGTGCAGAACTTATGACCAAAATTGCATTCGAAACAGATCTTTCCCCAGTTACGTCCGATGGTGAGTTTACAACCTGACCTCGCACAACCATAGTGGTTGATCCGCCACCATCGAGATTGACCCCATGCCATACCCCGATCGTCAACATAAAATTGGCAAGATCATCAAGCGTCATCCCAACGCTCGTTGCTTGTCTTCCGTCTACCGTGACAAAGTAAACTTTCGTGCTATCCTTTAAAAATCCAACAGCGGTTCTTGGATGTCTGCTATATGTAAAACTTGAACTTGCCCCTTCCTGTTGATATGTTAAAGCAACGACATTTTGACCATCTCTAATTATCCTTGGAAGCCCACCCATTGCCTGAAAAATTTTTCCAATCATTGGATTAAGTTGCAAAATAATTTTAACAGTATCTTTCAATTTAACATTGTTTCTCAAAAATTCCCCAGCCTTTCCATGTCCCGATAAAACAGCTTTACCAAGCGGTATTGTCATATTTCCAACCCAATTTATAACTGTATCAACGACGCAATAAACAGTATCGTTTATAATCCATCGGTTTAAAGGAGTAATTAAAACTTCCGTGCCCCATTGATTCGTGCTTGTTGAAAAACCAAAATAACTATTATACAAAACCAGCATATCGCTTCCGCGCGGTTCATTTATCCCACTTATAGCTATCGATGAATCACCGATAATCAATCGTCCAGCAAAGTTAAAAATCTCAATAAATGGCTTTTTATCAATTGTTAACCCGAAAACAGATCGAGCGATGGGTTTTCTCAAAATTTCACCGTTTTCAACTTGAACATTTACAGGTATTCCCGTTTGAGTATCGTAAAAATCACCATTTATCGCGCCGATTACAGTATGACCCTCATAATTTTTTCTACTTGCCATCGAGCTCGTCTTTTCAAACGCATATAATTGTTCTCTTGAATTTTTCGATGCTTTCACAGTTTCAAGTGTAATGAATGGATTTGTGATATCAATTTCAAGAACATTTATCGTCCAAGGTATGCTCGGGAATGTAATCGAAGTATGTTTTACCCCTGGGCCAACATATCTTGACATAATTGTATCGCTTTGCGACCAAAGGAAAGATGAAAGAGAGAGAAAAACTATCAGTTTTAAAAATCTCAAGAGATGCATTTTCGTAGAAAAAGGTTTGTTAAGAGATCTCAAAATAAAGTTAAGAGCCCAATCTCAAAAACACAAGAATTAAATCGGCAAAAACTCCACTTGTAAAAAATCATTCTGGATATTCTTTTGTGGGTTCCTCGCCTCTCAAAACCCTCAAAACACCAAGGGCAAGCGCTCTCATCTCATCCTCACCGGGAAATACAATGACAGGAGCGATGAAAGAAACTCTTTCCGTTATCCAATTGGTCAACATCTTTGATTTCGCGAGTCCACCAGTTAGAACTATCGCATCTACTTTGCCTTTTAAAACTGTCGCCATTGCCCCAATTTCTTTCGCAATTTGATAAGCCATTGCTTCATATACTTCCCTTGCGTATTCATCGCCGTTGTTTACTCTTCTTTCAACCTCGCTTGCATCGTTTGTCCCGAGGTATGCAACGAGTCCACCTTTCCCCATAACCATTTTTCTTATCTCTTGTTCTGTAAATTTGCCTGAAAAGCAAAGCGATATAAAGGGTTGAAGCGAAAGCCCGCCGGTTCTCTCCGGCGAAAAAGGCCCATCACTACTTGCATCGTTTGCATCAACTATTTTCCCACCTTTGACCGGACAAACAGAGATTCCACCACCAAGATGTGCTATGACAAAGTTCGCTTCTTCGAATTTTTTCCCAATTTTTTCGCTCGCAAGCCTTGCTGTTGCGTGTATATTCAACGCATGAGATAAACTCCTTCTTTGGATCAACGGATGCCCGGAATATCTTGCAAGAGGTTCAAACTCGTCAACTGAAACTGGGTCAACTATAAAAGCCTCAGCCCCACCGAGCTTTGCAATTTCATACGCAAGTGCACAACCAAGGTTCGATGGATGTTCGCCTTGAAAATTATTTCTCGCGTCCTCAAGCATTTTTTCATTCACACGATAAGCTCCGCCCTTTACAGGTCTAAGCAACCCTCCTATCCCAACAACAGCGGAAAAATCTGATGGCTTTAAGTTTTTCTCTTTTAAAAATTCAAGTATGATGTTTAGCCTAAAATCAAATTGCTCCCAAAGGGTTTTGAACTTTAAAAGCTCTTCAGGTGAATGCTTTAAAACTTTCAATTCGATTTGTTCTTCATCTTCAAAAACCGCAACTTTTGTCGAAGTTGACCCGGGATTGATGATGAGAATTTTCATAGCAAATTTCCATTTTTTGTATTGTATAATTCAGACTACGTTGTTAATTTAAAAAGCAAAAACAAATTTCTCCAATTTAAATTGTTAATAAACAAAAGATACAAAATCAAATCTAAAATCGGGCAAGGCGCGATAGGTGAAGTATTTAAAGCTTATGACACGCTTCAAGGAAAAGATGTCGCCATAAAAATTGCAAAACTAGATCCAATTCTTGAGGAGAAAATTATAAACGAATTTAAAATCACATCACAATTTGAACATCCAAATATAATTTCAGTTTTTGATTTCGGGGTTGTGAAAATTTGCGAAGATGAAAATCTCATCTCGAGAAAATTTATAGCACTTGAATATTGCGATACGCATGACATATCAAACTTGCTTAAAAGCATAGATTATAACGAAAAAATCAAAATGATTTATCAAATCTCCCACGCCCTTCATATAATCCATAAATCTGGATATATTCACCGTGACTTAAAACTTGAAAACGTGCTTCTCGATTCAAAAACAAACACGGTCAAAATCACCGACCTTGGGCTTGCTATCGAATACGAAAAAATATTACCGAGGGAAACCCCCGTTGGAACTTTTCTTTACATCGCCCCAGAGGTTTTACAAGGCAAAAAATATGACCACAGAGCGGATGTATACTCGCTTGGCATTTTAATCTACTATATGTTGACAGGTTCGCCTCCTGTTGAATCAAATGATCCAACAGAAATTTTAAAATGGCACCTTTCGCGGAAGAGATTAAACGTCGAACATCTTGCCCCGGAACTTCAAGATCTTTTAAAATCAATGCTCGATCCCGAACCATCCCGCAGACCTAAAAGTGTCGCGGATGTTATGAATGTTTTTAAAACGTTAAATCCGAATTTACATGAAATAAAAAATTTCAAAGTTAGAAAACCCTTTGGGAAAGATGAGGAAATTAAAAAAGCAGTTGACATACTCAACTTTATCAAATCATCAAATCCAATTGCAAACATAACTTTGATCGTCGGCGCAGACGGGCTTGGGAAGACAAGCCTAATAAGATATATAAATATTGAGGCAAAAGTGCTTGTATTCGAGACATTCCAAATAAACAGCCTCGATATCTCTAAAATTTTGGATTTTCTGCTCAAATCGCCGTTTACATCCAACCTTAGCCCAGACTTGAGGCTTAAAATTGAAAGATTTAAAGATGAAACTTCGCTTAATTCTTATGTTGTGATTGAATTTTCACAATTTCTCCGCGAACTTATCTCAAATTCAGCTCAAAATTTTCCGATTGCTATCTTCATCGATGATATAAACCCAAATGAAATCCTCAACGAAATCTTTTTAAAGTCTTTCCTATCCCCGAAAGAGCCTTTCCCCAAAAATGTCGCGATATTTATCTCCTGCAACGATGCTGGCTTTTATAATTCATTTCTTCAAGACGCCGAAGAGATGTATTTACGTTCCCTTGATATTGAGGAATTGAAAAAGTATATACGAATAAACTTTGACTTCGACGAGGAAACAACGCAAAAATTCGCAGAGACACTTGCTGAATACACAAGCGGGATATCCGCGGTTGTTGAAATTTTCTCGCACTATATCTCAGACGAAATTGAAAGCGGTATCGACGCTTTTTCGAGAATTGCGAAAATAAAGTTTGATGAAATTCTAAATAAAGTCGAACAACTTTCGCGGGAGCAAAAGAAAATACTTGATATCTTAACCCTTGAGGATGAACCGGTTGAGGTCGAAACTTTAAAAGAATTTTTCTGCTCAAACATTTCACCTTATTTAAATCAACTTCAAAGATATGGCTTAATAAAGCGCGAAAACGAAAAAATCTCAATCGCCTATAAAGCCCTCAAAGAACATATCAGGGATACGCTTGACGAGAAAATGAAGAGAAAAATTCATCTTAATTATGCGGTTGTTTACTTAAATCAACCAGATTGGGAAACGAAGGCAGATAAAATTTTGTATCACTTTGTCAAAGCGAAAGATAAAGACGGCGTGGAAAAATTAGCTGAAAAAGGAATCGAAAAATTGATATCAAAAAACGAATTCAAAAAAGCGATAAAACTCTGCGAGGAAATCCTCGAACTTCTACCTGAATACCTTAAACCGTCCTTTAAAATAAAACTTGCCGATTTAAACATTAAAATAGGAAATTACCAAAAAGTAATCTCAATCCCTGGGAATTTTGACGAATTTAAAACATTCGAATTAAAGTCAGAAGCATATTTTCATCTTGGTGATACGAACAAAGCACTCGAGATCTTAAAACAGATGTTTAAAATTTCCGATACAGTTTATGACAGGATAAGAATTGCAACTAAGGTTTCGCAAATTTATGCTTCAAGCGGTGATGTTGAGACAGCGTTTGGGATATTAAAATCATTCGAAAGCGAAAAAGTGACAAAATTTATTGGGAAAACTGAAATCATTGGAGATTTTTACGCAGGGCTTGGGATAATTTCACAAATGAAAGGAGATGAAGATAAAGCCAGAAAATACTTTGAATTAAGCCTTAAACATAGATTGGAAAAGAAAAACAATTTCAAAATTATCGCTGGCTACAACAACATTGCAAATTTCCTCGGCATCATAGGACGCTACGATGAAGCCATTAAGTACTGGGAAAAAGCAATTAAAATCTCCGAATCAATCGGCGACATAATTCAAAGCGCTCATATCTACAACAACATCGGAATAAGTTATTTCAAAAGGAAAAACTATGAAAGGGCTTTCGAAAATTATCGAAAAGCCTTTGCCATCTACTCGACGATAAATGATGTCCCTGGAACAGCGGATGTCCTCGGGAACATAGGTGAACTTTTAATTGAGGAATTTAAAATTGAAGAAGCACTTGAAAACGTCGAACTTGCGAAAGAACTTTACAAAAAGTTAAATAACGCGGACGGGATCTGTGAGATGAACTTGTTCCTTCTATCGCTATACTTAAGTGTTGGGGATTTGAAAAATGCGGAGATGATTTTCGACGAGATAAAAAAAGAACATTGCTACATACCAGAACATCTGCTTGAACATTATAATGCTATATTGGATATAAAAAGGGGAAATTTTGAAAATGCCGAATCCAAACTATCAAAGCTTTTGGAGCTCAACACTGTGAGGGGAAACCGCGAACTTTACTTGAAAATTTTAATTTCCTTTCTCAAATTAAATTATGTAGCGCAGAAGCGTGAAGAACTCGAGTGGATAGACCCAGTTGTAAACTCAACGCTGGAGGGAATTTATGATCCGGTCTTGAAATCGTCGATTTTATTCCTTTTGTCGCTATACTACGAAGAAAGAGACAAAATTTTGGCTTTTAATTATCTAAAAAAAGCGATCGATGAACTTGGAGATGAATTTGCGGAATTTAGATGGAAAATTTATCTAAAGATGGCGCAATACTATAAAAACAGAGGTATAGATGTAAAGTTTCTGCAATATCTTGAGAAGTTGCTTTTTAGTTTTCAAGAATTGATTGAAAGGATAAAAAATCCGAACCTTGTAAAAAGCTATATTGAAGATTTAGAAACGGAAAAATTTTTCAAACTCTTGCAAAATTTAAATGTTTAAACAGAGTTGAACGAGAGATTTAAAATATTTCTTGTAAGCACAAGCAAAGTAACACTCGAAGATGTGAAAAAATTCATCCCCATTGAAGAGGGCTACTTCGATGTCATTGGGATAACCTCTTACGGCTCTTTACGAAGGTTCTCATCTCAAAATCCTGACTTGATAATCTGTGCAATTTCAAATCGCGGGGATGAGACACTGCTTGAATCAATGATCGAACAATTTGGCTCACAAAACATCGCTTGCATAGACTATATAAAATCATACGCTTTGACTGTTAAGCTTCTCAAATCCGGCGTTAACTCATATTTTTCAATGCCGGAGGATAGCATATCTTTCTCAGATTTTATAAGGAAGAGAACATATGAATGGAAGAAAAAATCTGACATTGAAAAACTTTTAAGCATAAGAAAGGAACAATTCGAATTCAGCAAGTTCATTGGGATTTCGGAAAAGGTGTGGGAAGTTATGACGCTTGTTAAGAAGGCAATTGAGCATAGAGAGCTAACGGTTCTGATCACTGGTGAAACTGGAACTGGGAAAACTCTTCTTGCCCGAATAATTCATCAAAACACATACTCAGATATAAAACCGTTCGTTGAAATAAATTGCGCTTCAATCCCATCGACTCTTCTTGAATCAGAACTATTTGGACATGAAAAGGGCGCTTTCACGGACGCAAAAGATAGAAAAATGGGGCTATTTGAAATCGCAAACGGCGGAACAATCTTTCTTGATGAGATAGGAGACCTTGATTTAAATTTGCAGGGCAAAATTTTAAAAGTGATCGAAGATAAAACATTCAGAAGAGTTGGAGGCGTTGAAACATTAAAATTCGAAGGTAGGATAATAGCTGCGACAAATCAAAATCTTGAAAATTTGGTTCGTGAAAACAGATTTAGACGCGATTTATATTATCGTTTGATGCTCTTACCGATTTATCTGCCACTGCTGCGCGAAAGAGGGAACGATATATTCATACTTGCAGAACATTTCATAAATGAGTTCAATGAACTCTACCGCAAAAATCTGCCCAAAGTTCGTGGTCTTTCACCCGAAGCCAAAATAATGTTCAAAAAATATCCATGGCCTGGAAATGTCAGAGAATTAAGACACGCAATAGAACGAGCCGTTTTGTTAACTGACAACGAATATCTCACTCCAGATGATTTTAAGTTTCTGCTCGAGGAGAAAAGCTACATCCTTTCTGTTGAGGAATCAACTTCAGATATACGTATAAGCATACCGTTTGAATCCGCAAGCATAAAAAATTTCGAAAGGGAACTTATAAAGTCGGTTCTTGCCAGGGTTTTCTGGAATAAATCCCGTGCCTCAAGAATTTTGGGAATTTCCCGTCCCCGCCTCGACCGCCTCATCAAAAAATACCGCATCATCAACCCTTGAAACAACTTATTACACTGTGAAACAATTTGTTGCAACGCTTTATTGCATTTTTCCAAACTTATTTTTCACAAATTTAAACTAACTTTTAACCTTTGAAGAAAATCGATTTGATTTACAAGGACTTTGTTAAATTCCAAGCAATTTGGCACAATCTTTGCGAGATTAATATTAGAAATTTGCTCTTTGACATAAGCAACCGGCGCCCCTGATTGTTGATGTGAGCCATATAAATAGTTAAACATAAATATCAAACTAAAAACAGGGGGGCGCTATGAAGCGTCTCATTTCAACTCTCGGCGTCATTATCTTTATCGTCAGTTTTTCGCTGGCTCAATCTGATGTTAAGATAATCGTTTTGCCACAGCATGAGGAAAATTTTAATAAGACTATATCATGGTTAAAGAAAGATGAATCATTCAAAAATAGGGTTAATTTCATAAGATCGATTGAAGAAACTTTTAAATATGCAAAGGTTGGGGATTATGAAAGCTATGTTCATTGGCTTAGCGTTTTCAAGTCTGAATTGTCGAAGTTAAACGATGTTGAAAAAAGTAAACTTAGGGATTTTATCTTGAGATCGCTTACGCCTGTTAAAAGAGAAGTTTCACCAATGGAGGTGCCCGGATGTAGAGTTGATTGCCTTTTCACATCATGCGAGATTACATGTCCAGGAGGCACTAAACCCAAATGTCGATGTGAATGGTTCTTTGCTGATTGTGGATGTGAACCATATCAATAATTAAACAAAAACAACAATGTCAAACTAAAAACAGGAGGGTGCTATGAAGCATCTCATCTCAACTCTCGGCGTCATCATTATTATCGTCAGCTTGTCTTTCTTCTTAACAAGCTGTGCGGATAATCCTGTTGGATTTTCAACGGGTAAGCCTGGGATAGTTAACAGAGATGGACAAATTAAGCTATTAAAATGGAATGACGCTTTTAAGCAGGAGCTTTTAGCAAAGAGAGGTTTTGATGGCAAATGGGTATTCCCATCAAAAGATGCGAAAGTTGGAGGTCGCAAGACTTACAATAATTCAGTCTATATCCCTGCAGGCGCGGTTAATAAACCAACCTTTGTTACAGTTGAGGTTCTCGGTGGGGATTATGCAGCGGTTGAATTTAATCCGAGTATGACATTTAACAAGGATGTCACAATTACACTTTCATATGCCGGTGTTGATCTCGGTGGTGGTTCGCCTTATGATTTGAAACCAGTTTGGTATAATCCTGACACTGGGAACTGGGAATACGTTAATAGCCCAGTCACGGTTGATACGGAAAAACAAACAATAAGCTTCCCGACGAATCATTTCTCAAGATACGGCTGGTCATGGTAAACAATTAATCAAAAACTCCTTAACGTAAGGAGGTAAACTATCATGAAGCGATATAAATCGAGTTTTTTTGATAAAGTTATAGCCGTCGCCCGCAGATACTGCGAGGACGACTTCCTTAAAAAATTTAATGAGATAGTTAAAGAGCGAGAGGAAAATCTCATCGCGGACTTAAGAGAGGCAAAGAATAAGTTTGAGGTTGAATCTGAGACCCAAAAAGAGATAATTGACGAAATTAAATTTGATACTTTGCTAAGTTTATCAAATGAATTTCTTGAACCTTTTAAATTCATCCAGATGTGTTTTGAGCTTGGCGATGTCTGTTTGACTTATGGCGAGCTTGATAAAGCGGAGAGCTGTTTTCTATTGGTGATAAAGAGAGCAGGAAAAGGGCGAGAATTTGATGAAGCAAGGGCAAGGGCATATGTCAAGCTTGGCGAAGCTAAAACGAAACGCAACGAACTGAATAACGCTATATCCGCATTGAAGCAAGGGCTCAAAATTTATCAAAAACTAAGAAATACCGATGGGATTGCCTTATGTGAAAATGGACTTGGCATAGCGTTCTATGAAAGTGGAAGATATGACTTTGGGACAACTTACTTCAATCAAGCGCTTAAAAAAGCTGAGAAGACAAAAAATGAAGAACTTATCGCAAGGTTACACATAAACCTTGGAATAATTGAGAGCATGCGAGGTAATTGGGATAAAGCTATTTCACATTTTCAACAGGCTTTGCCTTTGCTTGAAAGAAGAGGAGACGCACTAAGACTTGCTCAAACACATCATAACATCGGTGTTACGCTTATTCATAGAGGTGAATTTGACGCTGCGGTTAAAGAATTTGACAAAAGTATTGAACTTGCGCAAAAACTTGAGGATAGTTATATGCTTGCCCTTGCCTATCTTGGAAAAGGAGATGCTTATGTCAAGGTAAGGGATTTACCGCTTGCAACTGCGTATGTAACTCGTTCACTTGATATATTTTACAAAATTGGAGACAGGCAAAGCATTGCGGATGCGTATAAAATCCTTGGCATCATTCAGCTTGAACGCGGCAATTTACACCTCGCTGAAAGTTATTTTAAGACAGCGATTGACCTGAATCTTGAATTCAAAAACTGGCTTAACCTCGGCGAGACTTACTACGAACTGAGCCAACTTTACAAGAAACAAAAACAGATCGACAAGGCGCGTGAATCTTTAAGCTCATCGTTGAAATACTTTAAAAAGATCAAGGTTAAATTGTACATCTCACGAATCCAAGCTGAGCTGAGCGAATTAAAACCAGCGTAATCAAATCTAGGTGGTCCCGCTAGAGGGACCGCCTGTTTTTTAAAAATAATTTCGGTTTAATCACATGAGTGAAAAAATCGACATATTTGAAGAGGTAAAAAATAAAATAACAGATGTCAGACGAAAGATCGAAGAACTTGAAGGGGAAAAACATCGAAACCTTGAGATAATACTTAATGTTGTAAAAGCAATTAATTCTTCTTTATCTCTTGACGAAGTTTTAAAAATAGCCCTTGATAATCTTATATCACTTGCCAAAGCTGACAAAGGATGTCTCTTCCTTGTCAATGGTGGAAAAGAGTTAAAGTGTGCACTCGCGAGAAATTCAAGGGGTGAGATAATTGATGAAAAGGCGATCGAATATAGCAAAACCATAGTTTGGAACGTTTACTTAAGTGGAGAGCCAATAGCAATTGAAAATATCGATGGTTACGATGATTTTATGAAAAGAGAAAGCATACTTGCGTTAAATTTAAAAACGATAATTTGTGTCCCATTAACCGTTGATTCTGAAAGGATTGGAGTTGTTTATGTTGACAGCACTAGAATTTCAGATATCAACAAAAATGAAATTCTTCAACTTTTTGAGATACTTGCTGGGCATGTAGCCATAGCGATAAGAAATGCCAAATTATATGAAAAACTTTCAAAAGCATATGAAGATTTACAGCACGCAAACGAAGCTATGATAAAAGCAGAGAGAATGGCCACGCGCGGTGCGCTTGCTTCCGAAATAGGTCACGAACTTTCAAATTACCTCACCATAGTCTCTCTAAACGCAAAACTTATTTTGAAAGAAATAGAAAAAATTTCACAAGATGAAAAATTAAACAATTCTTTATCCTCCCTTCTTTCTGGGATTAACAAAATGAAATACTTCATCAGAGGTTTGCTTGACAGCGCGGAAATGAAAGCGAACAAACAAATTCACAACATAAACACTTTAGTCCGAGAGACAATTCAATTTATCCAACCGCTTTCGAGATATTTAAATGTCAAATTCATCGAAGAACTTGATCCAGAAGTTCCATCCATAAACATTGACCCATTCCAATTCCAGCAACTTCTTATAAATCTTTACAAAAATGCAACCGACGCCAGAAAAGACGCAACAATAATAACAAGAACATATTTTGACAAGGAATTCAACAGGATAGAAATAAGAGTTGCAGATAATGGCCCGGGAATTCCGCCGGAAGTAATGGAAAAAATTTTCAATGTAAGTTTAACCACAAAGCCCGATGGGCACGGTTATGGTCTTATGATATGCAAAAAGATCGTTGAAAATCATAACGGAAAAATTGAGGTAAGAAGTGAAATCGGGGTTGGGACGGAGTTCATAATCTCGATGCCGGTTGAATAAAGTTTTTAAAAATGGTGCTCGGGGACATGGGGAGGCTATGTGCCTCCCTTTATTTTTATCAAATTATAATTCGATATTTGATAAACCTCCGCATCGCTTATCATCTCTATGATGGAATAATTATGAGTTGCCACGATTACTGATGTTCCTCTGAAATTGATTTTTCTCAAAAGTTCGATTATCTCTTTCGATGTCCCGGGATCAAGATTTCCCGTAGGTTCATCAGCAAGGAGTAAGAAGGGTTCATTTACAATAGCTCTCGCTATAGCAACTCTTTGCTGTTCACCTCCGGAAAGCTCATCGGGCATGCTGTTCTTTTTATGACTTAGTCCAACTTCAGCAAGCGCGGTTAAAACCTTTCGATTAACCTCTTTCTTCTTTGCACCAGTGACATAAAGAGCAAAAGCGATATTTTCGAAAACATTTCTATCCTCAAGAAGTTTAAAATCTTGAAAAACTATCCCAAGCCTTCTTCTTAAATACGGTATCTGTCTTTTTTTTATTCTTCTTGAATCAAACCTCCCAACCACAACTCTACCGCGATTGGGAAAAATATCCATGTGAACCAACCTCAAAAGCGTGCTTTTTCCAGAGCCAGTTGGACCCGTGATGAAAACAAACTTGCCATCGGGAACGATGAAGTTTAAATCTTTAAAAACAAGATTATCCCAAAACCACACAGATACATTATGAAATTCAACCATTTCGCTTTCCTGTTTTCTTTAAAACAAAATGAACCCTTTGCGACCATTCACTACCCTTGGAAAAAGAAAAGCCATCAAAACAACCCACAGTTTCAAAAAGCCCAACATTTTTGATTACATCTTTAATCTCAGAAATTTTATAAATCCTTTGAACATGTTTTTCAAAGAAACTCCCGTCATTAGTTTCAATTTTAAACTCATTTATGTGAAGTCTTTCATCTTTTAAATAATAACTTAGCCTGGTATACTTGAAACCCAAACGTCGTTCCTCAAGGTTCATTAAAATCGCATTTTGAACGGAGTTATACTCGGTTGATATGTCGAATACAAAAACTCCACCATCATTAAGCGAATTCCACGCGCCCTTGAAAAGTCCGTTGAATTTCTCAATATCAAGCAAATAATTTACACTATCATAAAGACACAATTGAACATCATATTTCTCATCGACTTCAAAATTGGACATATCTGCTATATAAAATTTTACACTTTCATCCCGAGCTTTTTCCCTCGCTTTTTCTATCATCCTTGGTGAAATGTCTAAACCATCAACTATAAAACCATATTTTCTTAGCAACATTAGCATTGTCCCCGTCCCGCAGGCAAGTTCAAGGATTAATTTTGCTTTCGGGTGAAACTTTTTAATGAGTTTGACTATATACCTTACCCATTGTCTATATGGGACATCTCTCATAACGCAGTCGTAAATTTCAGCAAGTGCGCTGTACGGTTCAGTTTGAATCATTTTATCAAGATAAGTTCTTTTTGAGGGGTGCTCAAAAATTCCGCGCCGGCTTCGGTTATTAGAACATCTTCCTCGATCCCAATTCTTAAATAACCGTTTCTTTCTTTGCTATAAAGATAAACCGACGGCTCAAGCGCAAAAACTTGATTGGGCAAAAGTTTATAAAAAACCTTTTTCCCATATCTATCTTTCCAATTTGGGCCTAATATCGGACCTATTTCGTGGGTTGAATAACCAATCACATGACCTGAAGCGTGAGGAAATTCTTCATATCCTGCGGAGACAATCACAGCTCTTGCGGAGCTGTCAACTTCAAATCCAGTTGCACCTGGCTTCATTTTCTTGAACCCTTCTTCGACCGCCTTTACATTAGTTTCCCACATCTTCAAAATGTAATCAGGTGGTTGAGTTTCACCTTCACTTAAAACATACGCTGTTCTTTGGATGTCGGTACAATATCCTGTAAGATTAACGCCAAAATCAACAACAATTAAATCCCCGCGTTGGATTACATTATCGGATGGCGCCGAATGCCCTCGCGTAATACCAGCATTTACACTTGGACAACTTTCCTCCTCCCAAGATGGTGTAACTACATAATCGCGCATCAGTTTTTTTATATAGTTTGCGACATCTTTTTCAGTTGTTTTCCCCGGTTTTATAAAATCGGGGCTAAGTGCCTTCGCTATGATCTCCTCTGTTATTTTAACAGCCTCGCGCATAATTTCAATTTCCTCGGGAAGAAGTCTGCTTCGGTAGGAAACCACGATATTTTCTGAGGGGACAAATCTTTTCGCATACCTTTCACCAGGCACATTTTTAAGATATTGAAACATACTCGCTGAAAGACCATCTGCGATCGGCGAATCCTCGGAAATGTTCAAGGCGATTTTCCTTGGATTTTTCTCCTCAACTATTTTCTTAAGATGTGGCGCAAGCCCCTCCTTCTTGTAAGATATTATCGTGTCGTAGATCCCGGATTTTTGCAACGGATCGACATCGTAACTTGCGCAAATTGCAACTTTTTTCAATTTGTTTCCTTCGTTGATAAATATAAGTGCTGTCTTAGCAAAAGCTCTATCTGCGGACAAATCCTTGGCAAGTGGATCAACAACATATTCACGAGTCAACACAATCCACATATCAATTCCTTCTTCGGTCATTGCAGGAAGGACGAATTTATCAAGTTTAACCTTTTTTATTTCGAAAAATCTCTCTTGACTCATTTTTTTGATTTTGCGCAGTGCTTGGACCGGGGTTTCCCTTACGCAGGAGCTTATGTTTAAAATAAGTAGAAGTGCAAAGACGAAAATCGTCTGCATTTTATTTCTCCATTTGTATTTTTTTGTTAAATTAAAAAATGAAACCCAATTAAACAAAGAGCAAAACTTGCGGACGCCTATATAAAGTTGAAATTAAACTGTGAAAATTATATTTTTAATTAGTTGCAAACAAAGCTGAGGATTGCATATAGTTGAAGGGCTACGCTGTTTAAACATAATTGTAGGCAAATTGGTATATGAAGTTTAGATTTTATGTTATTTTATTTATCGCATCCATAATTTCTTATGCTAAGGGTTTTAATTTTACACTTACCTCGTCAGATACGATTTCTTCGGACACGAGCGCTGTGAAGGTCGATTCAACCGCACGGATGAAAATTTTCAATAAAAAATTTGCTTTAAAACCCTACATTCAATTCAATAAATCTGACCCTCATCCATTGCTTTTAGCTCCCACAAACTTAATAAAGCATGATGTAAAAATTGATTCTACAGGTAGATTTGTTAAAATAACCGAAGGGATCGCTGGAACCGACTATGTTTTTTCAGTTGTTGTCCCGCTTGAAAAATACATTCAAATGAAACTTGAAGAAAGAAGACGTAGGTCATGGATAGAGATTGGGCATCTTTATGAAAGAAAAGAAGAGAAAGACGATATTGAAAAACTTTTTGGAAGTATAACAAACATTCAAATCCCAGTCCCTGCAAATCCAATATTAAGCATATTTGGTCCGCCGGTTATAAATCTTCACATCTCCGGCGCGGTCGATATCACCGGCGCATGGCGAAACGAGAAAACAGAGCAACTGATTATATCCCGACTTGGAAGCGTTAGGAATGAACCGGATTTCTCTCAACAAGTTCAAATAAATGTCGGCGGAACAATTGGAGATAAACTTAACATAACGGCGGACTGGAACACACAAAGACAGTTTGAATTTGAAAATCAACTAAAGATAAAATATAAAGGCTATGACGATGAGATAATCCAAAGCATAGAGGCTGGGAATGTATCGCTTCAAACTCCATCTTCATTGATTGGAAGCAGTCAAGCATTGTTCGGGATAAAAACAAATTTACAACTTGGACCTTTAAAACTTACAACGATCGCGAGCCAAAAGAAGGGTGAATCTCAAGAGAGAGTTTTAACAGGAGGAGCACAATCGCAGGAAATGAAAGTTTATCTTTACCAATACTCACAAAACCATTATTTCATCGATGAAAAATACATCCCAACATATGAACCATTTTATCAAAACAGCCCTCCTTTGAGGATAGCACCAGAACTACAGGTCAAAGATATAGAAGTTTGGGTTTCACAACTCGAAAGACCTGAGCCTGGATTAACAAGATTTTTAGTTGCAGATATAAATTTGCCCCCTATCACCAATAAAGCATACTACGACAGTTTAAGAACACAAGTTCTCCAAAGCGATCCTGGCAGAATTGAGGTTGGACTTTTTAGAAAGCTTGAGCCAGGGAAAGACTACACCATAAATCCAGATATCGGGGTTATATCTCTTAACATAAACATACAAGACAATCAAGCTCTTGCAGTTGCATACAGGGTGGAAGGCCCAACGCAGAACGCAGATGATGATACAGTTTACGGCGATTTTGTAAACTCACTTTCAGACACATCTGCAACACTTGTCTTAAAACTTGTGAGACCGAGATCGCCACAACCGTATTTCAAAAAGGCATGGGAATTACAACTTAAAAACATTTATTCACTTGGAGGTTCAAGAAACATAAAGAAAGAGGGTTTCGATTTGAAATTGCTTTATCAACCAAGCCCTGATCAAGAGCCAAGAGAAGAGATCGACGGAATAAACCTTTTGCAAATTTTTGGATTTGACAAATTCCATGAGGATGGTTCGCCTGGACCTGATGGCAAGTTTGATTTTTCAGAACTTACGATAAACACAACCCGCGGTGAAATAATTTTTCCATATTTAAAACCGTTCAGTAAAGAAACGCTGAAAAAAATTTTCAGGGATAAAAGCGAAGATTTTATAAATTCAATAGCCTATGATGATATTTACGATACGAACCAAGTTGCTGCAAGAAATAATACCGCAAAAGCATCAAAGTTCACAATCTATGCAAAATTAACAAGCGATGTTCAGGCAACTTATAATCTTGGATTTAATGTCGCTGAAGGAAGCGTGCAAGTTTACTTAAACGATAGAAGGTTGATTGAAGGCGTTGATTACAGAGTTGATTATATTCTTGGTCAATTGACAATTATAAATCGCGAAGCTCTCCTTCCGGGAGCAAACTTGAGGATAAGATATGAGACAAACGATCTATTCTCATTCGCTTCGAAGACAATTCTTGGTGCTCGCGGAGATCTTGACTTTGGTGAAAACACCAAGCTTGGCTTCACACTTATGAACTACGCACAGCAAAGTTTAAGCGATAAAGTAAGGCTGGGTGAGGAACCTTTGAGCAATACTATGCTTGGGATTGATTTCTCAAGCAGACTTAATTCAAGGTCAATTGCAGAAATTTTTAACATACTCCCAAGTTATAAAGCCCAACAAGATGCCACATTTTCATTAAGAGGTGAATCCGCTTTAATACTTGCAGATCCAAACACGAGGAAAAGCACTATTGCAGGCGATGATCGTAAAAGCATAGTCTACATCGACGATTTTGAGGGTTCAAAAAGGATAATTTCAATTAGTTTAATTTCAACTCATTGGCATTTCGCAAGTCCACCGGCATTTATGCCATTGCTTGGGGAAACAAGAAAAGAAGAAATAAATGATACGATAAAAGTTCAAAGAAAAGGATATCTTGCTTGGTTTAACATCCCTCAATCTGTCCAGGTCCAAGAAATATGGCCACAAAAAAGGGTCGCCCAAGAAGAGCAATTTATAACACCACTTGATATTCGGTTTATCCCGGATAAAAGAGGTCAGTATAATTACATTGCGAAATGGGATTCGATCAAAAATTTCCCGCGTCAAAATTGGGCTGGGATGATGAGAGTTCTTCCGTATTTTTCAACCAATTTGACAACTGAAAATATTACATACATAGAGATCTGGTTTAAAATTATCGGAAACCCCGGACCAAATGCAAAAATGTTCATTAACCTTGGTCAAATTTCTGAAGATGTCATACCAAATAGAAAACTTGACACGGAAGATAAAAACGGAAACTTTCGCCTTGACCCAGATGAAGATGTTGGACTTGATGGCATAAGTGACGAAGAAGAAAGAGCAAAATATCCATATCTTGGGGATGACCCAAGCCAAGATAACTTTGATTACGGAGATCTGTCAAGAAGAAACGGAACGGAAGGAAACAAAAACTTTTACCCAGAGCGAGATGCTGAAGATTTGAACAATAATCACATACTTGACCTTGTAAATAATTATTTTGAATATGAAATTCCACTTGACACTATAAATAACCCGTTTATAGCTGGTGGAGGTGCAAATGGATGGTATCAATTGAAAATTCCGCTTTCTTCGTATACGAGACAAGTTGGGAACCCAAGCTTTACGCTCATTGAATTTGTAAGAGTTTGGTTCACGGGATTTGACAATGACGCTATGGTAAGACTCGCTGAGTTTAACCTTGTCGGAAATTATTGGGAAGAATTTGTAAAAAATGACGATATCTTCAAAGTTACGGTTGTCAGCATTGAAGATAATCCCGGTTATACACCTCCACCGGGTGTTCAAAGACCAAGGGACAGAAGAAGACCAGATCAACAAATTGAAGGAAACGAACAATCACTTGCTTTTATAATTCGAGATTTACCAGATGATACGCTTCGCTTTGCAATGAGGAGATTTCCACAAAAACTTGATCCTTTCAACTATAAAGTTATGCGCCTTTTTGTTCATGGTGATAAAAACTTTTATGTCCGTGATACAACAGATTACACTGTTGAAATTTTAGTTTGGATCGGGACCGACACATCTAACTATTATGAATATCGCCAACCGATATGGCCAGATTGGGATGTTAAGAATAACATTAAAATCGCTTTCGACCAACTTACCGCGTTGAAACAAACACGAGATTCGATAAATCAACCAATAAAAAGAGTTCCCGTTCCAGATGGACCTCCCGGGGCAACCTATTGGGTTAAAGGAAATCCAAGTTTGACAAATGTTACTTTCATAGCAATTGGTGTCACAAATCCCAAAGACAAAGGTTCGATATTTATCTCAGGCGATGTTTGGGTAAATGAATTAAGACTTCTTGAAGCAAACGACGCTTTAGGTTGGGCATATAATTTATCCGCTCAATTTAACATTCCTGACCTTTTGAGCGTAAACTTTGGAATAGCGAGAAGAAGCCCTGAATTCAGAGGGCTTTCGGATAGATTTGTTAATTCACCTGCTCGTGTTATGGCAACCAATTGGAATTTTTCGACAAATTTAAGGCTTGAAAAAATTTTGCCTTCATTTTTAGCTTCATCTTTAAATTTACCAATTTCGTATTCAAGGTCTGAAAATATCGGCGTCCCAAAATATATTCCCGGAAAAGATATACTTGCAACGGAAGCTGCAAAACGTCTAAGACAAAGCGTAATTGAAAGGGGCGGTACAGAAGAAGAAGCAAATCGAAAAGCAGATAGCCTGTTAACAGTAATACAACAAATAACCGTTTCTGAAACATGGGCTGTGCCATCAGCGAACTTTAAAATAAACTCTCAGAAATGGTATGTCAAAGATGTCATCAATAAAATTAACTTTGGATTCAACTTCAATCGCTCTAGGTTCAGGGACATAAATACAGAATTAAGCAGTAGATGGAGCTTTAACTTCCAGACAAATTATTCAACAAATATAAAGCCGATATCTATAAAGCCCTTTAAGTCAGTTTTCGAGGGCGTTCCTCTTTTGGATACATTCAAAGACTGGGAAATTCAGCTAACACCATCCAGTCTCTCTGGAATGATGCGATTTGACAGAGGACAGGAGAATAGAAAGTTCAGAACGAAAGCATCTTACGAACCGACGACACGCGTTTTTAATGCACAAAGAGGATTTTCATTCGATTGGAGATTTACAAACAATGGATTAATTAATCCTTCCCTGAGGTATTCGGTTGACATAGGTAGTAACCTTGTTCATCTGGAGACCGATTCGCTTGGAAGACAAAGGAAAACAAGTGAGATCTTAAACGATATTTTCTTCAAAGACGATTTAATAAATTTTGGAAGGACATCCGGCTTATCCCAGCAAATAAGCATCGGGACAAATCCAAGAATACCTCCGATCCTCGGGTTGAATAAGTATTTAAGCACTAACTTTAGTTATTCATCTTCTTACAGGTGGCAGAACAATTTTCAACAAGGGACGCTTGGAAGAAGCGCTGGTTACTCCGCGAATTTAAACTTTGGTCTTTCGCTTAAACTAAAATCACTTGCCAATTCATGGTTTGGTGAAGAAAAAGTTGGATCTGGTCAAAGGGGTCGCAGCACTCAAGCGTCAAAGGATACAACCAAACCAAAGTCAACCCTTTCAATTGGAGAACTATTGAAAATTCTTATAAAGGCGCCATTCCTTGATTATGACAATATTCAAATTACATTTACGCAAACAAATACAGCTATTAATACCGGCCTTTACTCCGAAAGACCCGGGATGGGGAATCTATGGTCGTGGCTTCCATTTGTCAAAGATCGAGTTGAATATGGTCCATCGCTTTTATATCAACTTGGATTTGTTTCCGATCCAAACGGCGAGTTGAAATTCTCTCCCAAGAAAAGTTTTCCATTTTTTGGATTTGAGCAAACACCGGGATTGCGAGCTCCCCAGGGAAATCTGGACAACACTTATTCGCAAAATAATAGAATTTCGCTTATAACATCTCGACCACTTTGGCAAGGTGCTTATCTCGATTTGAGTTGGAATTTAAGTTGGAGCTATCAAAGAAATCAAAGAATTGTAACTGATACGCTTGGAATTCCAAAGATTACATCGTTTACGAGTTCCGCTTCGGTAAGTAGATCCTTTTTAACTTTGCCACCTGTTTTTGTTTTCAGCATATTCAAAAGTGGAATTCAATCTGTTGCCTCAAAATATGCGGAGTTTAAAATTGATCCAACGGATAAAAGAAGTGATGATGAAAAACTTGCGCAAGCATTCGAAGAAGGATTTGAAACCTTGCCTTTCTTAAGCAAAATTTTTGGAGGCTTTCTCCCGCGCGTGAATTGGAGATTTAGATGGGATGGGCTTGAAAAGATTTCAATTTTTAAATCATTCGCAACACGAGTTTCACTTGAACATTCGTATTCATCAAACTTTGAGAAAAGATGGCGTAGTTTTGTAGGGCAACCTCAAACCTTTGAAGGAGAAAGAACTGGCTACGATTTTAATCCGCTTATCGGATTAAATTTAACATTCAAACCAATGTTGAAAGGAAACTTAACGGGCGGTTTTAGATATATAACTTCAACTTATTATGACCTTAACTTCTCCGCAAAGGCGATCGTTGAAACATTTAGACGAGAGATCTCATTCAATCTAAGCTATTCGAAGCGTGGCTTTAACATACCACTTTTTGGGCTCTCTTTGAAAAACGATGTTGATATTATGCTGACTTATTCATCTTCAAAAAATTCAAGGCAAACATATCAAGCAAGAAATCTTTCAGAAGCAATTCCTTTGGATGGAATTTTGAGGACAACGCTTGAGTTTAGATTTAGATATATGTTAAGCACACGCGTTACAGGTTCGCTATTCTACCGATTTACAAAATCCAGATCAGATTCAAGAAGCACTTTTATCCCTGGATCGACGATAAATGAAGTTGGAATTGACCTCCACATTTCAATTGGAGCATAAATCTTTTTTACCATAAAAAATAAAGTCATCGCGAAATGAAAAAACTTTTGACAGTGGATGAATTTAGAAGGACGAAAATAATATGCACACTTGGACCAGCTGTAAACATATTTGATAAAATAATTGGACTTATCGAAGCTGGAATGGATGTAGCAAGATTGAATTTTTCACACGGGGATTATGAAGAGCATTTAAACTTTATAAAACTTATTAGGAAGGCTTCCGAAATAACAGGAAAACATATCCCAATTTTACAAGATCTTCAAGGACCAAAGATAAGGGTTGGTAAACTCAAATCGGAACCAATGGATTTAAAAACCGGGGAAATTGTCTTATTAACGACAGAGAAAAAAAATCCAACAGGTTATCCTGAGGAGGAAAATGTTATACCAGTTCAATACGAGTATCTTGCAGAAGATGTTAAGCCCGGCGACACAATTTTACTTGATGATGGTTTGATTGAATTGAAAGTTTTAAATGTTGAAAATGGAAAAGTTAAATGTGAAGTCGTCGATGGAGGGATTTTGAGATCTCATAAAGGCGTAAATCTCCCTGGTGTTGATATTAGAATTCCATCGCTTACTGAAAAAGATATCGAGGATTTAAAATTTGGGCTTGAAAATGGGGTCGATTTTGTTGCGCTTTCTTTTGTGAGAAAAAAAGAAGATATAATCGGCTTGCTCTCCAAAATGGAAAGTTTTGGGAGAAATGTCCCGGTAATTGCTAAAATTGAAAAAGTTGAAGCGGTGAAATCAATCGATGAAATAATTGAAGTCGCGGATGGAATAATGATCGCAAGAGGAGATCTTGGAGTTGAACTTCCAACCGAGGATGTTCCTGTATTACAAAAAATGTTGATAAAGAAAGCAAATAAGGCTGGAAAACCTGTCATAACAGCAACACAAATGCTTGAATCGATGATTTCAAATCCAAGACCAACGCGAGCCGAAGCAACAGATGTAGCAAATGCTGTCCTTGATGGAACTGATGAAGTTATGTTAAGCAGTGAGACATCGATTGGTGAATTCCCAATCGAATCAGTTAAAGTTATGGATAGAATTATAAGAACAGTCGAGACACAATATAAGTTTTACGAGCCGGTTTTTGACTCAAGTTTAAAATTAAAAGACGAGGTCGACGCCATCGGGCGCGCCGCCTGTCTCCTAGCTCAGCAATTGAATGCCAAAGCCATCGTGACCATAACTAACACTGGTGCAACTGCAAAAGCAATATCAAAATATCGGCCAAATGTTAAAATCATTGCTCTCACAGATAGTGATGAAGTTGTAAGAAAACTTAACATAGTTTGGGGCGTGGTCGGAGTCAAAATAAAAGAAATAACCGAAACAGACCAAACCATCCAAATTGCGAAGAATCAACTAAGGGAAAACAAACTTTTAAGTCTGGGAGATCTGATAATTTTGACAGCTGGAATACCACTGTTTCAACGTGGCTCAACAAATATGATAAAAGTCGAAAAAATTTAAAAACAAATGAAAGCAAAACTATGGCATTCGAAGATAAAAAAGAAATTGCAGTTGTGCTTGTAAGCGGTGGGCTTGACTCATGTGTGACAGTAGAGATTGCGCACTCGCTTGGATATGAACTTGCCTTTTTACATTTGAACTATGGTCAAAGAACCGAAAGAAGGGAACTAAAAGCATTTCATGATATAGCGGACTTTTATGGTGTGAAAAAACGGCTTGTTATAAACATAGAACATTTAAAATTAATTGGTGGTTCAAGTTTAACAGACGAAAACATACCTGTTGAAAAAGCGGATTTAAAACGAAAAGAAATTCCAACGAGTTATGTGCCATTTAGAAATGCAAATATACTTGCGATTGCAGTCTCTTGGGCTGAGGTTTTAGGGGCAAGCAAGATTTTCATCGGCGCAGTTGGAGAAGATTCTTCAGGTTATCCCGATTGCAGAAAAGAATTTTATCAAGCTTTTAATGAGGTTATAAGATTAGGAACAAAAGCCGGGGTTGAGGGAAGACCTATCGAAATAGTGACGCCGGTTATTGATATGAAAAAGTTTGAAATTGTAAAAAAGGGGGTTGAACTTGGAGCACCGCTTCATCTTACATGGAGCTGTTATCAAAATGAAGATGTCGCTTGTGGTATTTGTGATAGTTGTGCTCTTCGATTAAGAGGTTTTCAACTGGCTGGGATAGAAGACCCAATTCCTTATGAAGTAAAGCCAAGCTATATATAATAAAAAGGTCTGGGCTCAGACCTCTTTCTAAGACCTTCACCCAGACCCTCCAAAAAAGCAGGACCTCCCCCCAAGGTCCTAGCTCCATCTCAACTCCCCAGTGAAAATATAAATAATGAATGCATACATTATCATTGACTTAAATCACAAAAGCAGAAATCTTTTGGCAAGAATTTTGTGTAAATTAACTGCTAAATTGCAGAAAGTTCTGAAGATGTAAGCATTTTTATCAATTTGGAGCTATATGCACGCGCCAGTTATCATCCCTTATCTCATTTCGTTTAGTCGAGTGGACAAGGATGTAATCAGAAAAACCCGCCTTATCAACGAAAACAAATTCAACTCCGCCCTCGATATTGTGATAATACCATATCTCATACGGTTTACTATCAACTTCGCTTGGATGTCTCTCGATTTCGTCAGGAGCTCCATACATAATGTAAACCCTTCCTCTGTCCGTTCTCCATCCTTCTTTGCTACCAATAGTGAATTGTTGATTTGCATATTCTACCCTTCTAAAGTATTCGATCTTAAACTCATTGATTGGAGTACTTTTATCAGGGTCTCGCTTCTTCCAAAATTCAGAAAGAAATTTTCGCTTTGCATCCTCACCTTTTAACCGCTTATACTTATTCACCTCATCAGGCATAGCCACATATCTTGCCACAGCAAATTCTTTATCAAGTTCGGCTTCGCTCATCCCCGCGTATTCGGAGGCAAGCTCATAACCTTTAAACATCCGCATCGTATCAGGTGGAACTACATTTGGGTTAAAAACATAAAACCTTTTGACAGAGCTAACCCCTTTATTCTCAACTGTATCAATTGCGACGAGGACAAATCGATATGTGCCCGATGGTAGATTTGATAAATTAACAGTTCCGGCTTCAACAACAGCATTTGCGGAAGTTTTTGCCCTCACCTTACGACCATTTTTCACAATATTTCTAAATAAATCATAAACTCTCCATTCAACAATATATTTATCTGAGTTCACAGTGTTAATGTTGTAAATCTCTGCATAATAATAAAGCACAGGCAGACCAAGCCCATAAAGTAAACTTGGATTCGGGATGACCTCAAAAGTATTTTTGTAAAAAATGCTTTCACGATTTTCGGAATGATAAATGTTTGAACATAGTTGCACATCGCTTAACCAAAGCTTATCACTTGGAACAGGGTTTATAACTGCGGGAATTATTACGGTATCGAACCTGGAAAAATCAGTCAAATCTCTCGCTATTATAATAAACTGATACTTCCCGGGCTCAATGAGAAATGCCATTGCTCCGACTAAATTCCTGTTTCGCTCAATTGTCGCTGTATCCACAAGTTCAATCGGCACCTTCCACGCCTTTCCTTGAACTATAGAATCCTTTTGGATATCTTTCAAAAGGACTTGAACCACAAGTCCTCCTTTAAATCCGGTTTCATCTTTAACAAGTTTGAGTTGTTTGTAATAAAAAGAGTAGTAAACCTCGACATAATTTCGTGCCCCATCGTATCTAAACGATGCATAGTCGACATTTAACCGAAGCAAATCCTGCCCCAAGGAGATTTGCGAAAAAATCAAAAAAGCAAGTACGATCACAAACATGGTTTTAAAAAGATTTATGTTTTGTATCTAAAGATATTTTAGCCAAAAATTTGAAAATTGTCAAATTTCCGATTCTCCTCAAAAATAATCTCCTCGAAAATTGAAAATTTGGGTAGGAACCTTTTTAATAATTGCGCGCAGATCTTCACCTATGCGGAGTAATACACTAATCTTCAAAACCAGCTTATCAATCAAAAAAGAGCGATATGTTAATAGAAATATCATTTCCATCAAAATGTAGCTCTGTGGGACGATAATCTAAAAATAAATTTTTTGTGTTAAGCATAATTTTCTTATTTCACCGCTGGTGCTTCTTTTAACCACAATCTCATTTACACTAGCACCGTCTTTTCAAATAGATTTAATTTTGAAGAAAGACAACCTCGGAGAACTTGAAATGAAATTATTGATTTTTTATCTTTATTTAAAAAAAAGACTAAATTGACCGAAAACGGAGGATTTGAAACATACGGGAAAGTAAAGCCAGCACATGAATTTTACGACGAACTTTCGGAAGATTATGCGGATATGATAGGATTTGCGGAAAAAATCAAAACAGAGAACAAGGTCTTTGAAAAAATTATCTCCGATTATAAAATCTCAAAATGTCTCGATGCCGGCTGTGGCGTTGGATTTCATTCAATAATTTTATCGAGCCTCGGCGTCGATGTCTTGGGGATAGATATTTCGCAGGAGATGATCCAAAAAGCGCGTAAACTTGCCAATGATTTTAATTCTAATGCAAAATTTGAAGTGCTTGATTTCTCCCAGATCAAAGATAAATACAAAGAGGAGTTTGAGCTTGTTTTATGCCTTGGAAATACGCTACCACATCTGATAAACGAAAAAGATTTTCTTGTAGCGTTGAGAAATTTTTACAATGCTTTGAAAATGGGTGGAGTTTTGATAATTCAAATTCTAAATTACGACAGGATAATTGAAAATGAAGAAAGGATTGTAAATATCCGTGAGACACCTGAAAAAATTTTTGTAAGGTTCTACGATTTCGAACCAACGATAGTTGGCTCTCCAAGTTTAAAGGTATTCGAGATAAGAAGGGATTTTTTAAAGTTTAACATTTTGATCATCGACAAGACCAAAAATTATTCGTACAAGCTCATAACAACTAGGATCAAACCTATAAAGAGCGATGAATTGTGCAAGAAACTTAAGATAGTTGGATTTAAAAAGGTCGAAATTTTTGGAAACATTCTGAAAGAGGAATTCGACCCGAAAAATTCCACAAATTTAGTCGCGCTCGCAAGCAAAGTTTAAAATTAAAACTAAAATAAAGTCGCGGTCTATGATAATCTTTACCAAAGAGCATGGCTCATGGGCGATACTTCTTGTCCCATTTATAATAGGCGCAAAAATCGGTGGAGGCTTTGAAATAAAAACTTTACTGTTTTTAATATCTGTCCTTGCGATTTTTTTAGCATATCAACCAACAACTATGATCGCTAAATCAAAACTTCGGATTCCAACCGAAAATTTGAAAGACGCGATAAATTCTCTTTTCATTTTTTTACCGCTGGCAATAGTTCCATCTGTTGTCCTGCTTTTTTATTTCAAACTTTACGGGCTATTGATCTTTGGTGCGATTGGAATTCTCGCATTCATAATTCAGCTATATCTTGCGAAATTAAACCTTGATAAAACCCCCGCTGGTCAATTATTCTCAATGAGCATGCTCGTTATGACAGCGCCATCTGCATACTATGTTCAAACCGGGGAATTTGATGCGGTGATGATTAAACTCTATCTTTTAAACTTGGTATTTTTTGGAAGTGGAGTTATTTATGTCAGAATGAAGATTTCTGCTATTGCGACAAAGAAAGACAAGTTCACATTGAACGAAAAACTTTTCATCGGAAGATATAACATCGCTTATCACATATCGATATTGGTTTTGCTTGGTATTCTTTTTGCAAAAGGTTCGATAGGAATTTTAATACTTGCAGGATTTTTACCCGTCATAATTCATTCAATTATGGGGACATTTATGCTTGAAAGGAAGGTAAAGTTTAAAAAATTGGGATGGATGGAGACAGCTTATTCAATTCTGTTCGCGGTTATGATGATCATCGAATTCAGAAGGAATTTGTTTTGATATTTTTTTCCAACATTTGGAACAAAACGATGCTGTTTTGACATCAACCTCTTCAACTGATGTTGAGGGATGCATAACACAGAGATAATCCTCACAATGTAAAAGACCAAAGTTATGCCCAAGTTCATGAACCGCTTCTTTTAAAAGTCGCTCCTCTGTTAGTTTTCTATTTTCCGGCAAACCATAGGCAATCTCATTTAATCTAAAAGTTGAAATAATCGAAATCTTTCCACCAAGTTGTGCTTCGCCGAATACATATGTTAACACAGAGATAAATAAATCGACCGATATAATCCCGAGAATTTTCCCTTCAAAATTTTTAAACTTGTCAGAAAGCATGGAAATTATTCTTGTCGAATTAAACTGAGCTCTTGAGCCATCATATGCAGATGAAATGTTAAGATGATTTGTGTTATCAAGAAGTATATCACACTTGAGGATACCTTTCAACGAACGGGCAAGGCTCATGGCAAGTGAAAAATCAACTGGATAGATTGGAACAATAATAATTTTGCATGATTCAGATGTTCCCATAAACGTTCATGCAACCCTATTTCTCTTCAATTTATATTTTTCGATTTTGTTATAAAGCGTTACCCTATCGATACCAAGAATTTTTGCTGATTGGGTTATATTCCAGTTGGTTCTGTTTAAAATTTTAAGTATATGGGCTTTTTCAACCGCCTCTAATGTTTCATCCTCGGGTTGTTCCCCTTCAACAAGCTGAATCGGCAAATCTTGTGGCCTAATTGCCGGTGGTTTTGCAAGTACCATGGCCCTTTCAATTGCATTTTTCAATTCCCTCACATTTCCGGGCCAATTATACCTTATCAAAATATCCATAGCCTCTGACGAGATTTCTGTAACAGGTTTGTGCATCATCATCGCATACTTTTTAAGGTAATAATTTGCAATTAGCGGTATGTCGGTTCTCCTTTCTCGTAACGGAAGGATAAAAATTGTGAAAACATTAAGGCGATAATAAAGGTCTTCTCTAAATTTCCCCTCCTTTACCAATTGTTCAAGTTCGCAGTTTGTGGCGCAAATAACTCTGAAATCGCTTGTTATTATTTCATTTCCACCAATTCTTATAAACTGTTTCGTTTCGAGAACCCGAAGAAGTTGAACTTGCATTTTCAAACTTATCGTTCCGACCTCATCAAGAAAAATTGTTCCTCCATCAGCGAGTTCGAATTTTCCTTTTCTTCGGTAAAGTGCATCAGTAAATGCTCCTTTCTCATGTCCAAAAAGTTCTGATTCAAGCAATGTATCTGGCACCGCCCCACAATTTACCGAAATAAACGGGAAATATCTCCTCGGGCTATGTGCATGGATTAATCTTGCCACAAGTTCTTTGCCTGTACCGCTTTCACCCCTTATCATGACTGTCGTATTCGTAGGAGCAACCGTTTTAGCAAGTTCAATTACTTTTTTAATTTGTGGACTTTCACCAACGAGTTTCTCTCCAATAACGAGTTCTGAGACATGTTCTCTAAGTTTGATGTTTTCATCTGTCAACTTTTTCTGTTTAAGCGCATTTTTAACAAGATGTGAGAGGTAATCTGGATCAATGGGTTTTGTTACATAATCATAAGCACCTTCTTTCAGTGCCTGGACAGCGGTATCAACAGAGGCGAGTGCAGTGATTATGATTATTATAGCATTAGGATCGATCTCTTTTATTCTTTTTTGAAGTTCAAGTCCGTTCATTCCTGGCATTTTGATATCGATAAAAATAATGTCCCATGGTCCTTCGTTCACCATTTTTAAAGCCTGAACCGCGTTTTCAGCAACGCCAACCCTATATCCATCCTGTGTGAACCATTTTGAAAGTGAATCTCTGACGATGAATTCATCATCGACAATTAAGATGCTAAATTTCTGCGCCATAGTTCAAATCTATCTTTTTTGGCAATGTAATTGTAAAAGTTGTTCCATGATTTACTTTTGATTCAACTGATATCTTACCGCCGTGTCTTTCAACTATGCCATATACAACAGCAAGACCAAGTCCTGTTCCTTTTCCTTCTTTTTTTGTTGTGAAGAAAGGCTCAAATACATGAGGCAATACTTCATCCGGTATGCCAACGCCAGTGTCAATTATCTTGATTTGAATTTCGTGTTCGCTAATCTCTTTAAGTTCAATCCGCAAAGTCCCACCATCTGGCATTGCTTCAATTGAGTTTATCTCCATAGCAAGCAACATCTGTTCAATTTGCTGTGCATCGCAAAAAACAAACACAGGTTCGTCGGGTATGTCAATTTCAAGTTTTATATTGTTCATCTGCAAATGATGTGATATTAAAGCAACGCTTCTTCTTATCACTTGACATATATCCTCATCTTTAAATTCTCCAACTTTTTGCCTTGAGAAAAGAAGTAGGTTTTTAACTATATTTCCGCACCTTGAAACCTCATCAATTATAATTGTCAATTCATTCAGAATTTCTTCTCTCCCATCTTCAAGTTTTCCATTTTGAATCCTTCGCTTTAAAAGTTTAGCGTAAGTCAATATTCCTTCAAGTGGATTGTTAAGTTCATGAGCAACAGTTGCTGCGAGTTTACCCAAAGAAGCCATCTTTTCAATTTGAACCATGTACGTATGAGCTTTTTGAAGTTCGGCGGTTTTCTCGTTGACTTTTTGCTCCAAAACCTTTGTCCAATCCAAAAGTTCTTCACGAGCCCGTTTCAACTGTTCAGTCATTTTATTAAATGAGTCAGCAAGCATACCAATTTCATCTTTGGAGTTAATGTTAAGTCTAAAATTGAGATTTCCGCTCATTATTTCTCTTGTTACAAGCATGAGCTTTTTCAATGGCATATTAACAAACTTCCAAATGAAAACAAGAACAAAGAATGAAATAACCAAAAACATCACCGCACCGCTTGTATATTGAATCTTGGTCAATTGTTCTATATTTTTGTCCATATCTTTAAGTGAAAATATCACATCAAACACTCCAAGTATGGTTTGTTCTTTTTTATGGGCATGACAATCTGCTTTGTAACATGATTCTTCATTTTTTATCGGAGTTATTGCGCCGAGGACTTTGTATCCATCGTGGGAATGGAAAACGCGCGCAAGTCGAATGCCTCCACCGGAACAGTTATTTTTCCTCACAGAATGACAGGCATAACACGCTTCGCTTTCCATTGGGACAGATTTACCGATTTCTTCTTGAACAGTTGAAAAGCTTATTTCCCCTTGTCTGTTGTAAATTCTTATCGCCTCGATCCCGGGCTGGTCGCCAAGCATTTTTATAATTTGATAAATGTCCTCTCTTCGGTTGTGAAGCATGCTGTGATGCGTTGCTCGCCTTATAAAGTCGCTTGTTTTAAGTGCATTTTTAACGATTATACTCATATAATGCTCGGTCTGCCACTTTATAATCAGAGTTGAAAAAATAATCGTTACCCCCAGGACTATGATAAAAACTAACACGAATAATTTAAAAGACAAACTTTGTATTATTTTCATCTTATTTCAAGATTATTTATGCGTTCACTCAAGTAAATTTCAAATTCTATGCCAACATAAATTTTCTAAAAATTTAGCCATATTGCGCTTCCAAGCCTTCAAAGATCCATCAATTCTGTACCAAACTTTGTCTAAAAAATGGACAATTTTAAATAGTCCAAACATTTTGTTCACAAGCGAAAAATATCTCTTCGTCCCAAGCAAATCTTTCACTATTTCAACGATCTTGCCTCCATCTTGACCAGTGGGAACTGAAACTGGTTTAATTGAATCAGACAAAGCTGAAAGTATCTCGATTTTGAAGTTTTCAACCTTCTCATTATAAATCTTGATAAACTCCGAATGCTCCAGTAATCCCGATAAATTTTCTTTATCATCGACTTTGACTTTGAACAACCATCCATCAAAGTATGAATCCTGATTTACAATATTTGGGAATTGCAATAAGGTTTTATTTACTTCAAATAGTTCACCCTCAACTGGAGATCTAATGGTCAAAATTCCATCTCTATAAACTATCCAAACGCATGGTGCATTTTCCCTTATTAATGTTGGAACATCCAGAGATATGATTTCAACCAAAGGAGCAAAAAGGAAAACTATCGAACTACACACCCCAACTGTTGCAAATCTATCTTCAATTTTTACCCACGTATGTTTCAAAGTATAAAATCTATCCGCTGGGAACTCAAGCACCATAAGTTTTCCCAGGAAGCGGGAGACAAGCTAGAACGCAATTGCATTTGAGATATTTTGAAATCTCCCATCAAGCATTTGATAGATTAAATTTGCTCTTTAAAAAACCTCCTTTATCGGGATAACTTCAAAACCTTCTGCAACCGCTTTTCTTTCTTCAACTTCTGGTGGAAACACTGGAAAATGTTTTGTGATCAATCTAAACAAAGCAAAACCAAGAGATACAAGGAAAAGCGTAATTATTATCTCGGTCCACTTGGGAAAATAATCCGCTTGAGTTCCAGTAATGCTGACATTTAATCTGTTAAGTATGAATCCAAGGACAGTTATAAATTGCGCTACAAATAATCCTTTCTTACTACTTCTTACTTGCGAATTCGTAAGCAGGATTATTAGAACGATAACTCCTACTACAAATTCAAGCCAAAACATCATGGCTTCATAATTCAATTTGAAGATAAAAGATATAAGGCAAAGTCTCGGTACATAAATTCCGTCGTGATCTTCAACCGCGGTGTTTTGAATTGCTGAGAGTTGATGGGTTTCCACAATAGGATTTCCCCATCTCTCAGCACAGGCTTCTTCACAAGCGTAACAACCTATGCACCTTGTTATATCAATTAAAATTCCATTCTCTGGACGAAATAATCAATTACAAGGCAAACTAAAATTGTTGCTATTACAAAAAAAGTGCTACAATGACGGTTTCTCCACATATTTTGTTTTTTTCTCACACTTAATATGTGCAAAAGGAATACCAAACAAAGTGAAAGTTTACAAACGAATTGAATCGCAATGAATTTAAACCACAAAGTAAAAAGCATCGATTTTACTTGTGTTTAAATTTTCAACTGCAGATTTTGATTTCCTATACAAAATTTTTGCTTGACAAATTTTTTTGTTGTTTAAAATTTCAACTAATACTTGTTTAAAATCTCAACGGGTTCCGAGCCGAGAAATTTAAAATTAAACAGTTTGAGCACCTTGGTGAGGTGGTATAGTTTTTGCAAAAAAATATAGCGAACACAAGTTTTTTAACTTAAAAACAAAACCGCACTTCGAGCCATGGGCAAAAAAATATCACGTAAAAAATTCATCGAACTCACAACTAAGGGAGCAATAGGAGGAGCGGTTGCTTTTTCAATTTTTAACCTTGCAAACGGAGCAAAAGCACAAACTCCGATCACCTGGCCCCTTCCTTACACACCACTTGATCTGGAACATGTAAGGAAACTCGGGCATCAATTCTATTGGACAGGGAAAGGTTGTTGTTTTGGCGCGTTTAAAGCGATTGTTTACGCTCTGCATGAAAAACTTGGTGAACCATTTACAACTTTATTACCATTATGCGAAATGATGATTTATGGTCATGGTGGTGTCGTTGGATGGGGAACAACCTGTGGAGCATTGCTTGGAGCAGCTCCGGCGGTTAACTTATTCTGCGATAAGGCTACAACCGATAAAATCGTTCACGAACTTATGGGCTGGTATACGGAAGCGATATTCCCAAGTGACATAAGTAATCAATATGGTCAAAATGGACAATTTTATGATAACAGGTTAAACAAGGCTTTGCCACAATCTAAATGTGGTTCTCCACTTTGCCATGTCTCAGTTACAAAATGGTGCATTGCATCCGGTTATAAGGCTAGTTCAATGGAACGAAAAGAAAGATGCGCAAGGTTAACCGGCGATGTTGTAGCACAAACAGTCAAGTTGCTTAATGATTGGTACAACAATCAACTCCAACCAACTTATCAACTCCCGGGTGTTGTGACTGGATGCCTGACATGCCATGGTTCAGCGGGTAAGGAAAATGTAAGGGCTATTATGACTTGCGATCAATGCCATAAACCAAATTGGGCACATCCACAGGTAACAAAAGTTGAACAACTTTCAGAGATCGCTCTTAATTTCAAACTTAGCCAAGCTTATCCAAACCCATTCAACCCAACCACAAACATTGAATTTTCCCTTCCAAAGTCATGCGATGTTAGATTGGAGATTTACGACACTTCTGGAAGAATCGTAAGAAGATTAATCGACGGTGAAAGATACAAACCAGGCACCTACAAAGTTGTTTGGGATGGAACGGATGACCATGGAAATCGGGTTGCAAGTAGAGTTTATCTGTATCGAATGATAGCAGGCGAATTCGTCGCAACGAAGAAAATGGTACTTGCGAAATAAGTGAACTTGCCCCCGAGGCTTACTCGGGGGTTTTCAAACCCTTTACTTCATCAAAACCATTTTCTTTACACCTCTAAATTTCCCCGCATCAAGAACATAAAAATAAACCCCACTTGACAAATTACTCGCATCAAATTTAACCTCATACTTACCCGCACCAAGTTCTTCATCAAAAAGTCTTTTAATCTCCCTTCCCAAAACATCATAAACAACAAGCCTCACATGAACTTTCTCAGGCAGATCAAACTCAATCGTTGTAGTTGGGTTAAACGGATTTGGATAATTCTGCCTCAATGCAAACTCCTTCGGTATCTCAAGGAAATCAAAAACATAAAAATTCAAATAACGAGAAAAATTCTCATCATAACCAGAAAAATTCATAACCAAATTCCCCTCACCCATAGGCTTACCCTTCAACTTGAACTTGAAAACTAAATTAACCTCGCTCAACTTAAACCCCCCTCCACGAGCAAAATCAACATAAACAAACCCATTCAAACTGTCATTATGCGTCAAAACTATACCCTCAAACCTAAACACTATCGAATCAAGCCTGAACAAATTAACATCATACCTCAACCTTATCCCACCAGAAATCAAATCCACAGGCAAAGATAAAACAGGAACAACCTCAACAAAATCAGAACCCTCCCTGTATTTAACCTCAGCCCTCTTAACATCAACCAATTCAAACTCCATAACTTTCAAATAACCCCTCTTGGTGTAATCCCAATGCAAAATGAAACTCTGTAGGTCATCAACATTGATAACAGTATCACCAACAACCTTTATAAATGGAATCCTCCCAAAATAAGGATACAAATCACAAACAAAGTAATTCCTATCCGCCCATCCCTTGATGAAAAACCCAAGATCATATGAATCTATATAACCATCTCCATTATAATCACAAGCAAAAGGCAACTTAACCTTATAAACAATCGAATCACCAGAATTTCCAAACGAATCATAACAACGAACATAAAAATCATACCCAGCTGTTGAATAAAGTTCATCAATTAAAACAGAATCAGATGTGGTCTCAATGAACCTGTAAACCTTTTCAACAGTATCGACAAAAGATACCTTATACACAACGTGAGATATATCAATTGCTCCATCCCAACGCAGTATAATTCCTATACCATAAAACGAATGAGATTTCACACCTGAAAATGAAGGAGCTTTATTATCAACCCCAACACTCCGAAAAACAAAACCCTCCCAATCAGATGTCCTGACCAAAAATCTTACTTTGACATCTTTTGATTCATATCCAGAGATGTCTTTCTTTGAATCCCAATAAATCGTGTCAGTCTTCGTTCCACTTATTCCAAGCATATTGCCCCAAACATTTGAACTTTCAATCCATACCGAACCATCCTTTGAATATTCAAACTTCAAGAAAGAAAGCAAATCAATATCCCTAACTCTATAAACAAACTTCACAATATTTGATTGAACTGGGGCAAATGATGAAAGAACAACATTTAAAACTTTTGCTCTAAGCCCAACTCTTAATGTCTCATTCACCGCATCACTTATAAATCTCATCTCCCCAGAATAAAATCCTACTGCATCTGCCCTAAACCCAACTCTTATCTCCGCACTATCCCCAGGTCCTATTACACCAGGAACCGAACCAACTAAATAAAAATTATTATCAAACTCAATCCTACTTACCCTAACACTATCTAACTCCCCCTCATTCTTTATCCAAATTGTGTTAACCAATGAATTCCCCAAAGGAATACTTCCAAAGTTTAATACATAAACAGATGACTTAACATATGGAGCTCTAACCCCTCTCCCCTCAAGATACACAAATAAATTACCCAAACTCGTCTCAACAACACATGTGTCCCTATACACACCTGATGACAATGGATTAAATCTAAAAATCAACTCAACTGAATCTCCTGAATTAACTACTATAGGAAAACTGTTCAAAACTCTAAACACACTAGTATCTATTCCACTAACCCCCGTAATCGTAACGGTTGAACCAAAATTCTTCAAAACAACCGAAATAATTCTATTCGCACCAACCCGTAAAATGCCAAAATTAACTGTTCCCGGCGAAATATAAAAAATATGAACTCCGCCCTCTCTATATACTCCAAGCCCTCCAACTGTCCCAATCCATTTGTTTCCCTGCTGGTCTATGGCTATTGAATTAACATCATCATAAGGCAAACCAGAATTTGATGTGTTATAAACAGTCCAATTTAATCCATCAAACTTTGCAACTCCTCCTCCATCTGTCCCAATCCATTTGTTTCCCTCCTGGTCTATGGCTATTGAATTAACATCATCATAAGGCAAACCAGAATTTGATGTGTTATAAACAGTCCAATTTAATCCATCAAACTTTGCAACTCCTCCTCCATCTGTCCCAATCCATTTGTTTCCCTCCTGGTCTATGGCTATTGAATTAACATCATCATAAGGCAAACCAGAATTTGATGTGTTATAATTTATCCATTCAAGATTTTGTGAGAGAAGATTTCCCGCTAAAAAAACAGCAAGAAAAACTTTAAACCATTTCATATCCTGCTCCCACCTTAAAATTTTAATGAGATATAAACCAATGCACCTAAATTTGGATTTGGGACGATGCCCATTGAAATCTCTTTTGATTTAACTTCCCTCAAAATCTCCTCGTAACTTACACCATTCAAAAGGAAATATGTCCCTACGCCTACAAATCCAATGGAAACACCAATTGCAATGTTTCTAAGTTGAACAGTTGAATTATATTTATTCCTGTAAAACTTCATATCGTTCGGAAGAATTGATTCCATATACTTGTTGTAATAATCATTCGCCTTTGAATTAAGTATCAAAGCATAAACCCCTGCTCCGATGGCAACACCATAACTTGAAATTGTAACAGTCCTTCTTAAGTTTACTTTTTTCCTATAAATTCTCATAGCCATAAATTCAGGTTTCTCTTTAAGCGTAATCGTTCTTTTTATTGATGCTCCGGTACGCACGTTAACAATTATTTCCTCTGTTTTATAATTCGGCAAATTTATGATCACTTTGTGAGTTCCATACGGTAGATTCGTAACAAGTGGCGTTTTACCAACAACTGTATTGCCTATATTGACAACCGCACCTGGGGGATTCGTCTTAAGTTCAAGCCTTGCAATTATAGGCTCAAGTTTAACATTAAATTCTGAAGGTTTCTCAGTTAAACTTATCTCCTTCTCATAAACTTTAAATCCCTCTTTCTCAACCCTTATTTGAACCGATTTAATTGGCAATTCAACCTTTGCGGAGCCAATGCCGACGAATTTCCCATCAACATAAATACTTGCATCTTGAGGTTCAGCTTTTACACCAAGTTCAGTGACATTTTTAGTAAGTTTAAAATCAACATTATAGAGTTCGGGTTTCGTTATCTCAATTGTTTTAAAAACGCTTGCATATTTTTCTTTAATGATCTCGATCGTATAAGCACCAAGTGGCAGGTCAACGGTAAGTGTATCTTTTATCATTTTAAATGTTTTTCTTCCAAAGTTTTTACCGCTTATCAAAACATCCGCATTTGGAATGTTTGATTTTATAAGCACTCTGCCAAACAACTGTTCGAGAGAAATTTTTATCGTCGTATCGGACAAGAGTGTAAATCTCTCTCTTCTATCTTTGTAGCTATATTTCATAATCATTATTTCACGTTCTCCCTTCGGGACCTTAAAATATGATGGTGCCTTTCCAAGATTTTTCCCATCAATGTAAACATCCGCATCCGCAGGTTCGGTCTGAATATAAACATTTACAAAAAGTGGCTCAAGTTCAAAGTAAAAAGAGTTTTCCGCTCCTTTTTCAACTTTGATAATACTTTTAATACTTGAGTAATCATTTTTCAAAACTTCTACTGTATATGTGCCCGGCTTCATTTTAGCAGTCATTGGTGTTTTACCAATGAGTTTATCATCAATTTTAATATCCGCTTCGAGAGGCTCAGAAGCTATGCTAACATCGATAAATTCGACTATCTCTCTACCCATAGGTATAAAAACAAAATCACCTCCCATATCCCCTGCAAGAATTCCATATTCGGGCGTTTGCCCCTTGTTTGATTCGGCTGTCACTCTTGGTGCAACATATTCGTTCAACTCAGCAGTCGTTATAATACCATCTCGATTTAAATCAGCGGTCATATTTTTCAATCCATCGATAAGGTAAAATGTGAAAACACTGTGACCACCAGGTCCGGTGTCAAGAACAGTTTGATCTCTTCCACCACCTGTTAAAGCTTTCCTTGCTCTTCTCGTTGAAATAACCTCAAGGTAATCAAGAGCGGTTGGAGAAAGTGGCTGTGCCCTTGCAAATATCAATCCGCTATAACACGCATCCATAATGAAAAACAAATGCTTTGCTTTTATCAACTGACTAATCTCATTTAATTGATCCGTCGAAATCGCGCTCGTTATAAGCTCATCCTGCGAACCATCAACAGGAAGTATATATCCTTTATCTCTCCCATCTGGAAGCGTCACAGTTATACCATGTCCAGCGAAAAATATCAAAACCCTATCATCTTTATCCGCTGAAAGCCTTAACTTATCGAAAGCCTTCATTATGTTTTCTTTCGTTGCCTCTCCATCCATAAGTTTTATTATCTTATCCGATTTAAAACTGTAAAATTCTAAAAGAACTTTTTCTATCTCATTCGCATCGTTCACAGCATATCTTAACTTCGGTGCTCGGGTATAATTGTTTATCCCAATTATCAAAGCCCAAGAATCACGATAAAAGGATGAAAGTTCTGGTTTTCTCTCAACAAGCCCGATTCCCCTTTCCTGGGAAAATGAAAATGAAATGAAAGCCAAAACTAAAAATAGAATTCTGATAATCATAGCTACTTCCCTCTCTATTTAATTTTAATTATTCCTCTTTTTGGTTGTTGAATTTGAATTTTATTCCCCGAATAATCTCGCATATCGACTTCTTTAAATTCAAGATTTGATTGCCCTTGTGATTTTGCCCTGAATTTAAGTTTAAGAATTTCTCCGCTTCCGCTTCAGATAAGGAGGGTCAGTGCTTGAAGATAAACTCGAAAGCATAACCCCTGTTGCAACATTGATTTCCCCATTGTTATTTGCTTCATCAAGAGTTTTCTGAAGTGAAAAATCCGGAACGATGACCTGCCCCAGTCGATTATCCTGCGGGAATTTACCTCGTTCAACGCCTTTAAATTCAACTATGTTCTTATCGAATGAAATCTTAAAACTTCCACTTTTGAAATTCCCAATTTCCTCAATCCATAACCCAACGAAAAATTCACTTCCAACCGTTGCTTCACTTTTCAACTTGAAAAATTTAACCGTAGGTCCTGTAATCCATTCCACCCCGAATCTTCTCGATGTCTTGAAAACATTTTCCTGTCCAATGTATCTTGTCTCAAGTTCAAATTTATAAAGCAAATCGTCAAGATTATCAAATGTAACGCTTGTTTCAGTGGACCAACTCGTCCAGTCACGATACATAATAAAATCCGCCCCTAAATATCCAACCAACCTATATCTAAACTCATTACCTTTTGGCACATTCCCAGCCCAGCGAAATGTGACTGTGTTATTTGAAACTACCCCTCCTTCCGATGGACCTTCAAGAATTTGAACAGAAGGCGGTTTATAATTCGGCGACTCTGGATCAAGTGGATTCTCAAATTCTTTTACGCAGGAGGAAAGGAAGGTAAAAACAACAATAAAAATTAACCCTTTTGCTAACTTTGGTAAACTATCACCCATAGTATTTTCCTCACTATTTTTCTCAGAAAGAATATAAAAAAAGAAAAAACAAAAGTCAAGATTTAAAAAGTTTTTATAAATTGCATATAGATTTTAACCTATTGCGGGAGCTAAATAATCTTCAAAAATAAATTGTTCGCTCTAATGGAATATTATTAACCTGTCGCACTGATTGAGGCTTTCTAAAAATATAGGTGAACAGCGATTGCCCCTACAATTTATTTTCGGTTTACGTTCAATGTGAATATCAATCCATCTCTACAAACGAAAATTCACCAAACCAACATATTTGATATATTCACCTGATTTTAATATCTTTTAAAACAAAAATCGATGTCTGACTCATAATGAGAAAACTTCTGAAGATTTATCTGATAAATGCATTCGTTGCTTTTAAACTTTTTTCTCAAATAGAGGTTTATGATGACCTAAATAGAAAAATTCACTTCGCCAACTCTCCAAACAGAATCGTCTCACTCGCACCGAGCATAACTGAAACTTTATTTTTCCTTGGGCTTGGGGATAAAGTCGTCGGGGTCACAAGATATTGCAACTTCCCTCCAGAAGCGCAAACAAAAGCGATAATCGGCGGAGTCATCGACCCAAATTATGAAATCATAGTCTCGCTCAAACCGGATTTAATCATAATGACGGTTGAAGGCAACACGAAAGAAAGTTTTGATAAATTGTCAAGTCTTGGGTTTAAAATCTTCGTCACGAACCCGAGAAATTTTGATGGAATTTTCAAGACGATACTTGATATAGGCAAGATATGTGGAGTTGAAGATAGAGCGATTTTTCTCATCGATAGTTTGAAAAGAGAACTTGATAAGATAAAAAAGAACGACATCGCAAAAGCAAAGTCAAAAATTCTCGTCTTGCTCTCGCTGAATCCAGTGATGACCGCTGGTAAAAATACATTCATAAACGAAATAATCGAAAAAGCTGGTGGTATCAATGTTGCAGGAAACTCAAAACAAAATTATCCGATTTTTAACAGGGAAGAAATTTTGAAAGTTAATCCAGACATAATAATTTTAACTGACCCGAAAGTTGGGAAAGATGAACTTTTAAATATGTTCCCTGAATGGAAACACATAAAAGCGATAAAAGAAAATAAAATCTTCAAAATTGATCCAGACATTTTGCTAAGACCGTCGCCAAGGGTTGTGCTTGCGACGAAGATAATTGCACAATTGATAAACAAATTTTGAAAATAAAATTTCGAATTTAAATGAAAAAGGGAAAAGTATTTGTTGCGGTTGCCGGAAATATCGGTTCTGGGAAATCATCGCTGACAAAATTGTTGAGCGAACGTTTTGGATGGAAAGCTTATTATGAGTCCGTAGACGATAACCCTTATCTCGACGATTTTTACAAGGATATGAAGAGATGGTCATTCAATTTGCAAATTTACTTCCTTTCGAAAAGATTCAAAGACCATATGGAGATTGTGAACTCGCCTTACTCGATAATTCAAGATAGATCGATTTACGAGGATGCGGAGATATTTGCGAGAAATCTCTACGAGATGGGCAATATGGATGAACGAGATTATAAAAATTATGTCGAACTTTTCAGTATAATGACAAGTTTTCTAAAACCTCCAGACCTTATCATTTACCTTCGCGCATCGGTTGACACACTTCTACAGCAGATAAAATTGCGCGGGAGATCGTTTGAGCAAAACATACCACGCGAATATCTCGAACGCCTCAATAGACATTACGAAAACTGGATCGCAAGATATAATCTCGGTGAACTTTTAATAATTGAAACGGACGAGTTAGATTTTGTCAACGATAAAAAAGACTTTGAAAAAGTCGTCGAAATCGTCAGTTATGCGCTGGAAAAAATAGGATATGAAATTAAAAACAAAACCCCTCAAAAATAGATGAAATATCTTGTGATTGATGTTGAATCAACGGGACTTGAACCTGGCTATCATGAGATAATTCAACTTGGGGCATGTCTCCTTGACGAAAATTGGAACGAACTTGGTACATTTCTAACAAATGTTTATCCGCTTCACGAGAACAGATTTTCATTGCCGGCGATGGGTATACATCAACTTTCGCTTTATGATTTAAAAGATGCACCGATGATTTACGACGTTATTCCAAAATTTGAATCGTGGATCTTGCGAACGCTTAAAAAACCAGAAACCGCAAGATCCGCATTGAAAGATTTAACCCTTTGTGGTCAAAGCGTCACATTTGACATAAACTTCCTACACTTTGCTTATAAAGAGGCAAAATATGATTGGCCATTTTCAAGCAAGGTTTTAGATCTTCATATACTTGCCTTTTACTATTTCACAATTTTAAAAAATAACAATTTGTCGACCCCAAAATCGTTAAGTTTGGAGTCAATTGCTGAATATTTTGGTCTAAAGCGTAAATCTGATGTCCATAATGCGCTTGAAGATGCCTTAATAACTGCGAAATGCATCGCTATGATAATGAATGAGTCGAAGAAGTTTAAAATTTAATTATGATGAAACTGACTTACGTTTTGCTTGACATTTAGATGGCGATTTTTTTATTTTAAAATCAAAAATGAAAAATGATCGACTTAAAAGGTCGCGTCGCGCTCATCACCGGCGGTTCACGGGGCATTGGAAGGGCAACAGCAATCTTATTTGCTAAAGCAAATGCAGATGTTGCGATTACATACCATGTAAATGATGAATCCGCAAATAAGACAGTGCGACAAATTAAAGAACTCGGTCGAGATGCGATCGCAATAAAAGGAAATGTTGGAAAAAGCTCAGATGTGAAAAGAACGGTGAAAAAGGTTTTAGAACATTTCGGTAAAATTGATATACTTGTGAACAACGCTGGGATATGGACATATGGAGAGATCGGAGAAATGACTGAAGAGGTTTGGGATGAGACGATGGATGTAAATTTGAAAGGTGTTTTTCTATTTACAAACGAAGTTGTTCCAATAATGAAAAAACAAAAATGGGGAAGGATAATCAACATTTCATCAACAGCTGGACAACGCGGTGAGGCTTTTCATTCACATTACGCAGCTTCGAAAGGCGCGATAATTGCGTTTACCAAATCGCTTGCGGTTGAACTTGCAAAATATAACATACTTGTAAATTGCGTCGCCCCAGGCTGGGTTAACACGGATATGTGTGCAGAAGTTTTTAAAGACCCAAATTTCGTCGAACAAGTTAAAAGCACTATACCTCTTGGGAGGATCCCGGAACCGGAAGAAATAGCGGGTCCAATTTTATTTCTTGCATCTGAACTTGCAAATTGGATAACTGGAGCAACGATAAGCGTAAACGGCGGTTCAGTCCTTTGTGAATAAAAAATAAAAAACTCAAAGAAATGGAAAAATCATCAAGGTTTAATCCAAACAAGGATTTCTACGGGAAAAATTTAACTGGGATTGAAATTTTCGTTCGCTCTTTGATCGAAGAAAATGTTGATGTTGTCTTCTGCACACCGGGGAATGCAGTTTTAGGGATATTCGATGCTTTGCTTGATATAGCGGGTCCAAATTCATCAGGAAGTGAGATTAAAATCGTATTCACAAGACATGAATTTTGCGCTGTTTTATCAGCAAGTGGATACGCAAGGGCAACTGGAAAACCCGGCGTTGCAATCGTTTCATCAGGCCCAAGTGCTTCAAATCTTGTCACAGGCATTGCCGATGCAAATATGGATTCTATTCCTTTGGTTGTCTTTACTGCGCAAGTTACGACAAAATTAATAGGAAACGAAACATTTCAAGAGGTTGACATAGTTGGTATCACAAGACCTATAACAAAACATAATTTTCTCGTCACAAAGATAAGCGAACTTACAAACACGATAAAATCTTCATTTTACATAGCCACAACCGGAAGACCCGGACCTGTGCTTGTTGATTTACCCAGAGATATACTTTCTGAAAAATTCACTTTTGAATATCCAGACGAGCTTGAGCTTCGCGGTTATAACCCGGTTTACTCTGCGCATTTGGGTCAAATAAGACGCGCAGCCGAAATAATAAACAATTCTTCAAAACCTGTGATAATAGTGGGCGGTGGCGTTGTTTCAAGCAACGCCTATGGAGAACTACGCGAACTTGCCAGAAAAATAAATTCGCCAGTGACAACGACGTTAATGGCTCAAGGAATTTATCCCGAAGATGACCCGCTCTCACTTGGAATGCTTGGAATGCATGGGACATATTATGCAAATAAAGCAGTGAACGAAGCAGATTGTATAATTGCGATAGGCACAAGATTTGACGAAAAAATAACAGGCGATACCAGCAAATTTGCTAAAAAAGCGAAGATGATTCACATCGATATCGACCCAGCATCGATTAGCAAAAATGTTAAAGCAGATGTCCCAATCGTCGGAGGTGCAAAAGATGCCATCAAAAAATTAATTCCACTTGTGAAAAATCTAAACACAGAAGAATGGCTTGCGCAAATTAAAAAATGGAAGCAAGAACATCCGTTAAAATATGACTTGGACAATAAAATTCGAGTTCAATTTGTCATAGAAAAACTTCGCGAATTAACCGGGGCAAATGCGGTCATCGTTTCTGATGTTGGACAATTTCAAATGTGGACCGCACAATTTTTTAGATTTCTCTACCCAAGAACTCACATAACAAGCGGTGGACTTGGAACAATGGGATTTTCTCTCCCTGCTTCTATTGGCGTAGCAATGGCCGTGAAAGATAAACCAGTAATATCACTCAACGGAAACAGAGGTTTTCAAATGAACATTCAAGAACTCGCAACTGTTGTATCTTACAATCTTCCGATTAAAATTTTAATCTTTAACGATGGACATATCAACATAACGAGACAATGGCAGGAACTACATTGGAAAAAATCTTTTGATGAAATTTTGATCGATAAATCATGTCCCGATTTTATTAGAATTGCGGATGCTTACGGGATTCAAAGTTTTAAAGTTGAGTTGCTCTCCGATGTTGAACCAACACTAAAAAAGACACTTGCACTTCGAGATAAACCTGTTATAATTGAGTTCAAAACAACCTATGAAGAAAATGTTTACCCATACATTCCAATCGGTGGCTCAATAAATGAAATAATAGAATATCAAAAATCTGGAGGTGAAAGATGAGACATACAATCTCAATTCTAGTGGAAAATAAATTTGGAGTCTTAACTCGAATCGCTGGGCTTTTCAGCGCCAAAGGTTATAACATTGAAAGCATATCCGTTGGCCCAACCGAAGACCCAACCATTTCAAGAATGACGATCGTCACCAATGGAGACGATAACCAAATTGAGCAAATAATAAAGCAATTAAACAAACTCATCGATATTTTAAAAGTCGTCGACCTCACGAACGAACAATTTGTAGAAAGGGAACTCGCATTGATAAAAGTTAAAGTAAATCCCTACACAAGAAGCGATGTCATCCAGATATCGGATATTTTCAGAGCAAAGGTTGTTGACATTGGACCAACAACTTTAACAGTTGAAGTCACAGGAAAAAGCGATAAAATAACAGCGATGATAAATATGCTTGCTCCTTATAGAATCGTTGAACTTGCGAGGACAGGCGTTGTGGCTTTGAAAAGAGAGTTTAAAGGTGAAGTTTACGAATCAAAGGAAATAAAACTAATCAAGAAAAAGGCAAAACAAAAGCCCGGCTCTGAAACCGAAAAAAGTTAATTCAAAACATCACCTCAAGCGCTGAAAAAACAAAATAGCTCGTGCTGACCAAGCTGTTTATATTGTTAAATGCAAAGTTTACTCGCGTCAAATCATCTGGACTAACAATCTTGTGCTGATAAACCAAAAGAATCCCTATAAAAATTAAACCAATTGTATAGATCACGTCAAGATCGAGGAGAAATTTTAAAGCGACGAAAGATAAAAATGTCAGAAAATGAATTGCGGATGAAATTTTCAATGCTTTTTCAATCCCAAATTTTTGCGGAATCGAATAAAGTCTATGCTTTATATCGAATTCATAATCTTGACATGCATAAATTATATCCGAAGCGCCAATCCATGTAAGAACACCAAATCCAAGCACAATCGGTGGCAGATCAAATCTTCCTGCAATAGCAAGCCAAGCTCCAACAGGTGCAAGCCCAAGAGATATTCCAAGGAAAAGGTGCGAAAGCCATGTAAATCTTTTTGTAAATGAATAAAAGAATATAACAGCAAGCGCAACCGGGAAAAGATAAAAGCAAAGCGGATTAAGTTTATATGCGGAGTAGATGAAAAGGGTTGAGAAAATAATTATGAAAGCGACCGCTTCAATCGTTGATATTTTCCCTGTTGGCAATTCTCTATTTTTCGTCCTTGGGTTCAATGCATCTAAATCTTTATCGACAACACGATTAAAACCCATTGCTGAACTTCTCGCGCTGATAATAGCAATTAAAATCCAGAAAAGTTTCTCGGGTGTGACATTATAAAAAAGTGATGAAAAAACGACGCTTGAAAGCACAAATGGAAGCGCAAAAAGGGTATGGGAAAATTTTATCATCCTTCCGTAAGTTATCGCCTTATCAATCAGCGCCTTCAGACTTATCTTCAACTGCATCTTCAGGCTCTTCGAGTTTGTATTCTTCAATTTTTCTATAAAGCGTTCTTCTATCGATTCCAAGGATTTTGGCGGCGTTTGATTTATGCCAACCTGTTTCCCTTAAAACTTTCAAGATATATCTTTTTTCAAGTTCCTCAAGTGTTATCCTCTCCCCAAGCGTAAGCTCTTCAACCAGAGTTTCAGCTTTGCAAACCCTTATATGTTCAGGAAGTTCGTTAACCGTTATCTCATCACCAGGGGAAAGAACGACGAGCCGTTCGATCAGATTTTCAAGTTCTCTAACATTTCCGGGCCATGAATACTTCATCATACAAGCAAGCGCCTCACGCGAAATCTTGATGTTTGGTCTACCTGCTTCTTCACCATACTTTTTTAAGAAATACTCAACCAAAAGCGGAATATCCTCAACTCTTTCTCTTAATTCGGGGAGATAAATTGGTATAACATTTAGTCGATAAAACAAATCCTCTCGAAATGTTACTTCTTTAACTGCTTTCTCAAGATCCTTATGCGTTGCCGCGATGATCCTAACATCAATTTTTCTAGGCTTGTCGCTTCCAACAGCTCTTATCTCTTTATCCTCAATGACCCTCAAAAGTTTAGCCTGCATTGCAAGCGACATATCCCCAACTTCGTCAAGGAAGATCGTCCCACCGTTTGCTTCCTCAAAAAGTCCCTTTCGTGAACTCACCGCGCCAGTGAATGCGCCTTTCTCATGCCCGAACAACTCGGATTCAAGCAAACTTTCTGGAATCGCACTACAATTTACCGCAATAAAAGGTTTATCTTTTCTTGGACTGTTATAATGAATTGCCTTAGCAACAAGCTCCTTACCCGTTCCACTTTTCCCGTAAATTATCACATTGCTACTTGTATTAGCGACCTGCTTGATCAGTTGAAAAACTCTCTGCATCTGCGGGCTTTTTCCGATGATGTTTCCAAAAGAATATCTTTGCTGAACCTCCCTACGTAATAACTCAACCTCTTTCCTCAAAAGAATTTGCTCCGACGCCCTATCAATTATCAAAACAAACTCTTCTATATTGAACGGCTTTATTATATAATCATACGCCCCAAGCTTCATCGACTCAACCGCGGAGCTTACGGTCGCAAACGCAGTTATCATAATTACAATCGTATCAGGCGCTGTTGATTTAACTTGTTTCAAAACTTCAAGCCCACTTATCTCTGGCATATTTATATCCGTCATAACGATATCAAAACCAACTCTGGCAAACTTTTCAAGCGCCTCTTTTGGTTTAGGTGAAATATCAACAATATAACCTCGTTTAGATAAAACCTTTTTCAAAAGTTCAAGCATTTTAATATCATCATCAATCACAAGTATTCTGATATTATGTGCTGATTGGATCTCTTCTATCATTTTTCTTCATCCTCCTTTGTTACATAAACTGGGATCTTAACAGTAAATGTTGTCCCAACGCCCGGGGTGCTTTCGACTCCTATTTTTCCATTATGCTCGTCAATTATTCTCTTGCTTACAGCAAGTCCAAGTCCTGTTCCTTTTCCAGCCTCCTTCGTCGTAAAAAACGGTTCAAAAATTTTATCAAGATGCTCCGGCAAAATCCCAACGCCATTGTCCTTGAATTTTATATTCACATATCCATCCCTTGCAAAAGTTTCAATCTCTATCAAACCATTCTCATTTATCGCGTGAATCGCGTTGACGATTATATTCAAAAAAACCTGATGAATTTGTGAACAATCCGCATAAATCGGTGGTATATCCTTGCTTAAATTCAAATTCAATTTTATGTTCGACTTTTCAAATTGATGTTTTAAAAGTTCAACCACATGGAAAATCTCTACGTTCACATTCGCTTTTGTATAATTTGCTTTCCTTGGTCTTGCAAACTCAAGAAGTTGTTTTATCAAATTTGCTATCCTCTCCGCCTGTGAAATTATAGTCTCAAGTTCCTCCTTGTATCGATTATCCTCCCCCATCTCCATCATTATATATTCTGCATTTCCAGAAATAACATTTAACGGCGTCCCTATTTCATGGGCAATTCCAGCAGCAATCTGTCCAATTAAAGCAAGTTTGTCCGACTGTTGAATTTGCTTTTCAAGTTCTTTTACCTTCGTGATATCTTTGACAATTGCGATGCTCCCAAGAATTTCACCGTTTTCATCTTTTATCAAACTTCTCGATAGATTTATTGTAATCCTCCTTCCATCTTTCGTTATCCTTTCAGTCTCATAATTTTCGATGTAGCCTTTTCTTAATGTTTCCTCAAACAGCCATTGAAGTTCTCCCTTTTCTTTCAACTCTTGCGGTATTATCGGATCGACGGTATTCCCAAGCATCTCCTCAGCCTTGTAACCAAAGATCCTTTCCGCGCCCTTGTTCCAGAAAAAAATTTTATAATCATTATCAAGCGCAATGACGGCATCCGAATAGTTCTGTATGATCGAATGTAAAACCCTTTCATGGACAGAGCGACCCTTCTTCGCAAGTTCAATAACCTTGTGGATATGTTTAACCAAAATTTGATGAATTTTTTCAATATCCTCTGCCTTGATGGTGGAAAAATTAGTCGATAGTTCTTCCTTTAAAGATTCATCTATCCCCGCAAGGAATTCCTCAATTTTATTTAAAATTCGCTGTTCCATGTTACAAAGTGAATTTAAATTTCTTCAAGTTTAAAGTTACGAACAAGACGCTTAAAAATCAATTTTGATTTTTCCCCCAACTTCCTCAAATTATAAGAAAATATAAACCCGAAAAAGAAGTATGGATACAGTCAAAGCTAGCCAAGCCTTAAAAGTTGAAATCTACGGTTGGCTTCCTATTTATTGGTTGGAGTTATATAAAGAAGTAGAAGAATCTGGCACCGAATTCATCTTAACCCCTATAAAGATAAAAAAAGATTTGCCTGTCCTTGCAATTGTTGTTTGACATAGTTAAAATATCCGCCATAGGAAAGAATGAAACGATCGAGAAAATAATCCGAGTAAGTTCGGAAAGATAGAAAATTAAAATCTAAAACAAAGCATGAAAATCGAACAAATAATTTTAACACTTTTTGTCCCAATAGCTCTTGGATGTAGAGGTTTGGAGCCACAAGATTACTATATCTACGAAAAAGTATATATCTCAAAAGTTACGGTTGACGATACAGTTAAAGCTAAACAGGTTTTCAAAGTTGAAATCTCTGGTGAATTTCCGACTCCGGGTTGGGAACTGTATAAAATCGAAATAAAAGAATCGGGGAACGAATTCACAATAACTCCGATAGCAAGAATAAAAAAAGGCATAATTGTCCCGCAAGTCCTCATCCCATTTTCAAAGACAATTGAACTTGTAGCTAAACCGAATTTTGATTCAATTAAAATCTCTGTTGTAGGTAGAACCGAAACAATTGAAAAAATAATCAAGGTTACCTCCAAATAAATGCCCACAGATATTGAAATTGAAAAAAGGGATGAATTTTACCTCGCTCGTTGCCTTCAACTTGCAACAAAAGGCAAAGGCTATGTAAGCCCAAATCCAATGGTCGGATGTGTAATTGTCAAAGATAACAAAATCATCGGGGAAGGTTATCACGCAAAATACGGTGAAGAACATGCTGAGGTAAAAGCGATAAAAAACGCTGCAGAAGATGTCGAAGGCGCAACTCTTTATGTCAACCTTGAACCTTGTGTTCACTATGGGAAAACCCCACCTTGCGTTGATTTGATAATAGAGTCAAAGATAAAAAGAGTTGTAATCGGAACAATCGATCCAAATCCTCTTGTAAACGGAAAAGGTGTTGAAAAACTAAAACAGGCAGGGATCGAAGTGAAAGTTGGAGTGCTTGAAAATGAATCAAAAAAATTAAACGAAGTATTCATAAAATATATAACTCAAAAAATACCGTTCGTAGCTTTAAAAATTGCTCAAACAATAGATGCGAAAATTGCAGATATCGAAGGAAATTCAAAATGGATAACCTCCGAGCAATCCCTACATTTTGTCCATCAATTAAGAAGTGAATACGACGCAGTTTTAGTAGGAAGTCGCACAGCAAAACTTGACAACCCAAATCTCACAGTTCGACTCGTCGAAGGTAGAAATCCATTTAGAGTCATACTTGATTCAACCTTAAGCCTGCCCCTTGAATTAAATGTCTTTTCAGATAAATTCACTGATAAAACCATCGTATTTACATCCAGGCTTTCGGTAAAAAATAAAAAAGAAAAGGTGGAGAAACTTAACTCGCTCGGGATCGATGTGATACCTGTAAAATCGAGAAGAAGGAAGCTTGATTTGATGGATGTGCTTAAGAAACTTGCTGAAAGAGAAATTGCATCAGTTTTAGTTGAGGGAGGTGGAAAAATTTTCACTGAACTCTTAAAGCAAAATCTCGCAGATAAAGTTTACGTCTTCATAGCTCCGAAAATTTTAGGAAGCGGAATCGCAAGCATAGGCAACATCGGGATAAAATCAATTCGAGATATAATAACTTTGAAAGATTTTTCAATTCAAAACTTCGGGGATGACCTCCTGATAACCGGTTATCTGTGAAGTCATTTCCCATTAAATTTTTTATGTGCGTTCACAATATAAACCCCACTGAAATATCCGATAGCGGAGCCTAAAAACACATCCGAAAACCAATGTTGATTGTTATAAACCCTTGCAAGCGCAGTTAAAACCGCCGGTGTATAAATTAAAATTTTGACAAATATATTTTCAAATTTTGAGGCAAGAACGGTTGAAATGGCAAAACTTAAGGTTGCATGTCCCGATGGCAATGAATAAAATTTATTCCCGCCAAAGTTAAACGGATGAAACTTAAACTTATCTCCGCTCACATAAGGTCTTTCCCTACCAAATGAAACCTTCAAAAAGCTTGTCACAGCCCCGGAAAATAAACCCGACTCAAAAACCATCAATCCCGTCTCTCTCACCTCATCTTTTTCAAACAAAAGCCCACCCCCATAGAGCAAACCTCCCACCAAACCAAGCATCCACACCGTCCCATAATAACTATCGATCTTCATCAAGTAAGAAAACCTTTCGTCAAATTTTTGAAAATTTTTATTCAAATGGTCGAAACCAAAAAGTAAAACAGTACCTACACTGACGAACATAGCTCTTGAAATATCAGCGCTTTCGAAATGCAACGGAGCGGTGAAATAGCCCGATAAATTTTTCGAGAACACCTTTGCATCTGAACTGATCGTTTCAAATAAACTTTGAGAAAAAGAAAATTGAGAAACAAAGATCAAAAATAAAGCGAGCAATTTAAAACTGCACTTTTTCATTTCGCGATTTGACTTTTATTTTTCACAAATTTAAATTTATTCAAAAATAAAATGCACGAAAAAGATGAACCTTAAAAAGACAGCGCCATTTTTACTCCTGCTTTTGCTGAGTTGTTCCAAAACCAAGCAAGATGAAATGACCTTATTTCAAAAGGCAGAACTTGAATATCAAAAGAAAAATTTAAAAGAAGCGATCGAACTTTACAATCGCTTTATTCAAACCTACCCGAAGAGTTCAAAATCACCAGAAGCACTTTTTAAACTCGCCCAAATTTACCTCAATGACCTTCGGATACCGAAAGAAGCGACAAAATTCTTCGAGCGAATTTGCGAAAACTATCCAGACACAAAAGAAGCTATGCACTCTTTTTTTATGCTCGGATTTATCTGGGCAAACGAACTTCATGATTATAACAAAGCGAAGGAATATTATCAGAAATTTCTTGAAAAATACCCAAACTCTGAACTTGCAATCTCAGCTAAATTTGAACTTGAAAATCTTGGCAAAGAGCCGGAAAAATTTCTCATAGGTAAACAACCTGATGATTGAACTCAAACGCCTCAAGTTCATCGAACAATTTATCGATTAAACCCAAGCTATATTTATTCAAAAAGTAAGTTATATTTATAATTCTTTCCTGAAGCTCATCATCGGGAAGCAAGTTAATTTTTAACTTTTCAATTTGCTGAGATATTATCTCGTTTCTTTTCTGATGTGCGGAGATAGTTTTCTCGTAGATGTTATTTATATGATACAAAATTTTGCTCCCGGAATTATCAACAGCTCCACCAAGCGTTGGATCAACTTTTGTGACAAATTCTTTCATTTCATCAAGGATCGACTCAACCCGAGCCTTTGTAACATTGAAAAATCCATCGATGTCAAAATCAGAGCTACTCAATAAAATCTTTTTGACAACCGCTCCAAAATCCGTGAAAACTTCTTTTATGTCGATGTCATATTTTTCAAAAATTCTCTTCACCTTTGGCTCAACTAATGTTGCGCTAATCCTTGGGAATATCACGGGCATTGGGGTATTGAAATAAGCATAAGCGGGTTTCAACTGAGCAAAATAAGCGATCTCCGAGGGACCCGCAACATAAAAAACAGTTGGTAAAAGCGCATCTTGACAGATTGGTCTCAAAACAACATTTGGACTTAAAAAGTGTGGGCTCGTTTCAAGTATATTTTTTAATTCTCCTTTGCTGAATTTAAATCTTGCGCCTTTTAATCTGAAAACCCCTTCTTCATCCGATGGTTCAATCGGAAATCTACCATCCTTGTAAAAAAGAAATAAATTCAAAGGTCGAGGTTTAATTTGAGCGTGATACCTTCCCTCAAGTTCAGCGCTAATATCAACTATTAAGCCGGATAATTTCGGATGCTCGTCTATCTCTTTTTCAAAAATTGGGACAAGAAGCTTTTTAAGTTCAACATCGTTTGGGCTTAAAAAAATCAAGCCAAAATCTTTAAACAATTCACCAACAAACTTAACAAACGCCTGTGAAAAATTTGAGCCTTTGCTATATGCTGAACGAACGAGTTTTAAAACTTCATTTTTAAATTCCGTCTCTTGAAGTTCATCCTCAAGCGTTTTCAAAGTTTCATCAATTTTCTCATCGAATTTGATCTCACCAACAGGACCGTAGTTTTCATTTTTTAAATCGAGGTTAAACTCAATTTTTACAATTTCATTTTTCGAATTAAAAATTTTTACATTGTTAGATTCGATAAAATCATGATCTTCGCTCTCAAGATAAAAAACTGGGACGAAGTTAAACTTCGGAAATCTATCCGAGAGAAAATATGAAAGTTTTATCGCGGTTATGATTTTGTAAATTGTGTAAATCGGACCCGAAAAAAGCCCAACTTGCTGACCTGTTACAACCGCAAGCGTGTTATCCCTTGATAGAAGGTCGAGATTTCTCTCAACATAAGAATTTCCGCGCTGAAAATTTTGCTTTTTCAAAGTCTCAACAACGGCGTTTCGGTTTTTGTAACTTTTAAGCACAGTTTCAATTAACCGAGGCAAATCATCGAAGTTATTAAAATCGTGTGCGTAATATCTTTGGACATTTTTAAAACTGTAAACATAGTCGATAAATAGCTGAGTTATCCCACCGTAATTTGGGAAAAGATATCTAAAACTTAGCGAATTCATTTAGAAATTTGTTTTATTTTCAAATTTCTTCAACGATTATTTCAGGCTTTACAAATTCTTTCAGTATCAAAGTCGGCCAATAAGCTATAACTTCGCTTGGGTGTGGTCTTCCACCTCCAAAACCAGTCACCCCTGGGGGTCCGGTCAAAATTAAAGCAGGAACTTCTCTCCCAAATCTATCCACCGCTTCATAACTTTTGCTTCGAATAGCAACTCTTAACACAACTTCATTTGGCTCAGGGATATCCGAAGCAATCGGACCATGACAAGAATTATAACCAAAAAATTCGGTATGAATTTCATCAAATTCAAGCCCCAAATCTTTAAGTCGAGTTCTAAGTATTTCATCTGCTTTCTTAGCTTTTTCAAGCGTATCTGGCCAAGAATAAGTCAAAGTCCCAACAGCCATATAACCATCGAAATAAGACATTGAAACTTTATAAAATTGCGTCGGCGGTCTACCTTTAACTCCATAAACCCTGACCCTGTCCTTTCCAACTTGTTCAAGTTTTATCGTTGTAAAATCAGCTATCACCTCAGGAGTTATGTAATTGCTCGGGTCACCAATTTCATAAACTAATTGTTCTGTCACAGTTTGAATCGTTACAAGTCCACCTGTATTTTCATGTTTTGTTATCACAATTTCCCCATTGGGGTAAGCCTCTGCGATTGGGAAACCGATATGAGCCATATCTGGAACGGAACGCCAATCGTAAGAAAAATTCCCTCCCGTCGCTTGAGCTCCGCATTCAAGTATATGTCCCGCGACGATCCCGCTTGCAAGCTTATCGTAATCGGTTTCACTCCAATTAAATTCATAAATCATAGGTGCAAGCGTTATGCCTGTATCTGTAACTCTACCGGTTACGACGATCTGCGCGCCTTGTCTTAAAGCTTCCGCAACAGGAAAAGCACCGAAATAAACATTTGCACTCGTTATGCGATCGCGTATCTTTTCAATTGACTCCCCAGTGTCCATATTTCTAAAATCAATCCCTATCTTTATAAAATCATCGATCTTATCAAGAATATCATCGCCGATCACAACACCTATTTTTAGACCTTTTATCCCAAGTTTCTGAGCGACTTTAAAAATCGCATCTCTACAAGCGATCGGATTAACACCCCCGCCATTTGTCACAACTTTGATATCCTTCTCGACAATTATAGGCAAAATCCTTTCCATCAAATTCACAAGGTCTCGGGCATAGCCAAGGTTTGGATCTTTTTTCTTTTGTTTTTGCAAAATCGACATCGTAACCTCCGCAAGATAATCCATAACAAGATAATCGATGGGTCCTTTTGTAACTTGGTGAATTGGGCCTTCAAGCCAATCACCCCAAAAACCCTGTCCCGAAGCGATCCTTATTTTATCTTTCATCTCCAAACTAACTCATTAGTTTTTTAAATTGCTAAATTTAAAAATCTTAAAATTTGCTCACGATAAATTATAACGACGCACGTCAAAAGCCAAATGAAGACATTCAAAATTATCCCGAGGTCGCCGAGAATTACATCGGTCGGATTTTCACCGCTTTTTTTCTGGTAAATTAAATACATGTATCTAAAAATTCCGTAAAGGACAAAAATCGTAGTGTAAATCAACGCCTCTGTTTTGAAAAGCGAGACGGTTCTATCGGAAATCGTATAAAGAGCATATGAGATAACCGAACCCCCTGCGGTTATAGCCAACATTTGATCAGCGAATCTGATGTTATATTCATCGAGAACTTTTCTTTGTTCACCAGCTGTGGAATTTTGATTTTGAAATGAAAAATAAAGTTCCATCCTTCTTTTTGAAATCGAAATAAAAAGGGAAAGAAAAAGCGTCGTTATAAAAAGCCATTTTGAAACGATGACCTTGATTGCGTATGCCCCAACCAAAACCCTTAACATAAAACCAATCGCTATCACAAAAACATCGAGAATAACAATGTGTTTTAACTTAAAAGAGTAAAGAAACATCATCAAAAAATATGAAATTATCAAAACAAATGCTCTAAACGGAAGTTTCAAAGCCAAAACAAATCCCAAACAAAAAAGCAAAGCCGAAAATAAAACACCTTGCCAAATTTTAACTCGACCTGATGCAATCGGTCTGTTTCTCTTTACCGGATGGATTCTGTCTAACCCTCTATCTGCGATGTCGTTTATAACATAGATGGATGAAGCGATGAATGAAAAAGCTAAGAAAGCGATAAATTCAATTTTTACCTTTTCCAAATTTAAAAGGTGATGCGAAAAAATAAGCGGGGCAAAGATGAAGAAATTTTTTATCCATTGTTTCGGTCGCGCAAGCCTGATGTAATCAAACACAAAAATTTACCCATCTTATTTGGTTTATTTTAAAACACAAGTGGTTCCTGATAAACGCCCCAAACTTCTTTCAATGTCGATGTCATCTCTCCAAGCGTGCAATAGGCTCTGACGCAGTCGAGTATTTTCGGCATCAAAGGCTGGTCTTCCTCAGCTGCTTTTTTAAGTTCAGCGAGAACCCGTTCAACCTCCGCTTGATTTCTTGTCGCTCTGACCTCCGCAAGACGCTTTTTCTGTTTTTCCGCGACCTCGGGTGGAATCTTCAAAATTGGAATTTCAACCGGCTCATCATCAATAAATTCATTTACCCCAACGATTATCCTTTCCTTCTTATCAAGCTCCTGTTGATATCTATATGAAGACTGTGCGATCTCCCTCTGGAAGAAACCATCTTCAATAGCCTTTATAACTCCCTCAAGCATCGACCCATTTGAAGAATATGCTTCAATTTTCTTGAAATAGTTTTCTGCTTCCTCTTCGATCTTGTTCGTTAGAGACTCAACATAATAACTTCCGCCAAGTGGATCGATAACATTTGCAACCCCGATTTCATAAGCTATGATCTGCTGAGTTCTGAGTGCGATTTTCGCAGCTTTTTCAGTCGGTAAGGCATAAGTTTCATCCATCGAGTTTGTATGCAAACTCTGCGTTCCGCCCAAAACGGCTGCGAGTGCTTCAAACGCTGTCCTTACAATGTTATTTTCAGGTTGCTGTGCTGTCAACGAACATCCAGCGGTTTGCGTATGGAATCTCAACATCCATGAGCGAGGATTTTTTGCACCATATTTTTCGCTCATATATCTTGCCCAAATCCTTCGCGCAGCTCTAAACTTTGCGATCTCTTCGAAGAAATCAAGATGTGAATTGAAGAAAAACGAAAGCCGCGGCGCAAACCCATCTACATCCATCCCTGCATTTATACATGCTTCAACATAAGCAAATCCATCCGCAAGCGTAAAAGCAAGTTCTTGAACAGCGGTTGCCCCAGCCTCCCGGATATGATAACCACTGATTGAAATCGGATTCCACTGCGGAACATGATCCTTTGCAAATCTAATCGTGTCAACAATCAATTTAACCGACGGCCCCGGTGGATAAATCCACTCCTTTTGAGCGATGTATTCTTTTAAAATATCGTTTTGAATCGTCCCGCGAAGTTGATTAAACTTAACTCCCTGTTTTTCCCCGACGACGAGATACATAGCCCAAATCATCGCCGCGGGAGCATTTATAGTCATCGAAGTTGAAACCTGATCTAATGGTATGTCTTTGAAGACGATTTCCATATCCGCAAGCGAACTTACAGAAACACCACAAACTCCGACCTCCCCTTCAGCCATCGGATCGTCCGCATCTATGCCCATCAAAGTTGGTAGATCAAATGCGACGCTTAAACCTGTTTGCCCATGTTTTAATAAAAACTTAAACCTTTGATTAGTATCCTCGGGAGTTCCAAATCCCGCAAATTGTCTCATAGTCCACAATCTCCCGCGATACATATTGTAATGAATTCCGCGAGTGTAAGGATATTCACCTGGGAAACCAAGTTTTTCCATATAATCAAAGTTTTCAAGATCATCCGGGGTATAAAGCATTTGAACTTCCATATCGCTTAAAGTTGTAAACTTTATCCCCATCCTTTTCATCTCCGAATTTTGGGCTTTTTCAAGCCATTTCTTCTTTACCTCACGGATTTTGTCCGTGTTGTTCATGGCGATTTCACCTTTTTAATTTTTTCTTTCTTTAATTTAAACAATCGTCTTTATTTTGTCAAAGAAATCATTTTACCTAAGATTTGTAAGGGCTTTTTGTAACTCCTCGAAATGCCTTGGGTTTCTGACATTGTATTTCCAATTTATGTAGGCAATTTTTCCGTTTTTATCTATGACGAAAACAGTTCTCTTGTTATATCCGGAGTTTTCATCGTAAGAATTGTAAAGTTTCGCAACTTCATGTTTATGGTCGCTTAAAAGTTTAAATGGCAAATTTAAACTTTTCGCCCATTCCCGATGCGAAAAAACATAATCTCCACTTATCCCCAAAACTTCAGCACCGAGCCTTGAAAGCTCCAAAAAATTATCTCTAAATGTACACATTTGGGTCGTGCATCCCCCACTCCAATCAGCAGGATAAAACGCAAGGACGATGATTTTCTCCCCAACGAGTTCTGATAAAGAGATCCCAGAAAAAACGATCGTATCCTTTGTTGCGTAAGGCAATTTAAAATCCGGGGCTTTATCCCCAACTTTTAAAGTTTGCGACATCGCACTTGCTAGAATCAAAGTCGACAAAAATAAAGAAATCATCATTCGCATAGTTTTCCTCCTTTTTATTTTTACTATTTGAAAGAAATCTTTGATATTTCTCATTTCCAATCCTCCTTTTATCCGTCTTTCACTTTTTCAAATGGGTTCTCGTTTGCAAGTTTTCTAACCCACGGTGAAATAGCAAAATCAACATCATTTTTTACTTCATATGCAAATTCATAAAGTTCGGCTGGAAAATCGTAGTAATCTTGGATGCAATTTGGGCTTGGCGAAGTTTGAACTAGTAACTCATCGCGCGTAATCCAGTGTGGTGATGAAACTATGATTAAATCTATACCCTTGCTCTTAAATTCACGACCAAGTTTTTTGAGAAGTTCAACATATTCCCTGTCTTCGATGAGTAAAGTTGGCGAGCCATGCGAAACAAAGATCGAATAGACCATAAAAACAAAATTTTTATTTTTATACAAAAATCGCTTGAATAATTTTCACAAAAAGGTTAAATTTTTCAAAAACATCGTTTCTAAAAATGAAACGCCTTAACATCGCTTTAATCGTCCCAATCGCGCTACTATTCATCTCCTGCGCTTCATCAAAAAAATTAACATTGACCAACGAGGAATTGGTTTCGAAAATCAAGGGAATCGGAGAAAAATATAAAGTCGGTCGTCTCGGGATTTCCGCGAAAAACTTTGTAACCGGCGAAATCGTCCAAATTAACGCGGATTCTCTTTTCCCGACCGCAAGCGTTATAAAAGTTCCTATACTTGTCGAGTTGTTCTATAAGTTTAACGAAGGAAAACTCAAAAAAGATACTTTGATCGCATTTGATGACTCGCTCAAATACGGAGGCTCCGGCGTTCTCCAATACTTTTACAATGGCGCAAAACTTAAACTAATTGACATCGCTGTATTGATGATAATTTTAAGTGATAACACCGCGACAAATCTCGTCCTCGATTGTTTTGCTGATGAACATGATGCAAAACTTGATGCAGTAAACGAAAGGATGAAGTCGCTTGGATTAAACAACACAAAAATTTTAAATAAGTTAATGTCGTTCAAAACGAAGAAAAATACACTCGAAGCTTTGAGGTTTGGTGTGGGTTATACAACACCGAACGATATGGTTAAACTTCTCGAACTTTTGGCAAACGGTAAAATCATAAGCCCAGAAACATCCGCGGAGATAATTAACATAATGAAGAAAAATCAAGATTATGAGATGTTGAAAAGATACTTGCCTGAAAGTGTCGTGGTTGCCAATAAATCCGGCTCAATCGATAGAATGAAAGTAGATATTGGAATTGTTTACTCACAATGCACAACTTATGCGGTCGCCATTTTCTGCGATCAACTTTCCGAAGTTTCATATGCTGTTGACAACAGCGGACACCTCGCGATAGCGGAAATTTCAAAACTTATATTCAACTACTTTACCGGAGGGAATTGTAAGTAGGAATTAATTGTCTTTAATTTAGAAATCTAACAAAAAGGCATTTTAAAAATGAACCGATACGATCAAAGTCTTGCAGATTTTTCCTGCGATTATTCGATCAGGGCAAGGATAATTGCCTCGGTTTTACTTGCCTTAACTTTTATCTTTTTTAACTTTGTTTACAATCTCTCCCTCCCAATTCATGTTTTCATCCTCGCTGCGCTTTTTGAATCGCTTGTAAATCAGCCATATCGCTTTTTGAGGAAATTGTTAGGTGCGGATAGGCTTTTGTTCATAACGAATATCGTTGACATAATCGTCATAAGTATAGCTGTTTATTACATCGGCGGGATTTCATTTATCTTCACAGGTTTTCTTTACTTGATCGTAATTGTTTTTAACGGGATCTTCGGCGGACAAACGAGGACATTAATTTTAGGTATTTTAAGCTCGGTTGCTGTGGTAACTCTTAACATACTCGAAGGATACAAAATTTATCACCCGACGTTCTTCACCCTCCAAATGTCAGAGCTTGAAAAAACGATGCTTGTTGTTTCTTATATAATTGTTTTCTTTATATTTTCTATCCTCACAAATATACCAAGTCAAAGATTAAGGGATGAGATCAAAAGAAGACGCGAAATCGAAAAAGAGCTTGAAAAACAACTTCTCACAACGGAAACGCTTTATAATCTTACAAATACGATTATAAGAACCGAATCAGTCGAGGAGATCTACCAGCTGGCGTTAAATGGAATCCTGAAGATATTGAACATAAATAGGTCCGCCGTTCTCTTGTTTGACCCTGATGGCGTTATGAGATTTAAAGCATGGGCAGGGCTTTCGGAAGATTACAGAAAAGCAGTCGAAGGTCACTCTCCTTGGAAACCAGATGAGCCAAACCCACAGCCAATTTTAATCAGCGATGTAGAAAAAGATGAAACTCTTGGGGAAAATTTAAAGGAGGTAATTTTATCCGAAGGAATATGCTCGATTGGTTTTATCCCATTGGTTTTTAGAGAGAAACTTTTAGGAAAGTTTATGATTTATTACGATGAGCCACATGAATTCACGCAAGAGGAAATAAATTTAATTTTGGCGATTTCAATTCAGATATCATTTGCGATAGGCAAAAAATTAATCGAATCGGAACTTGTAAAACTGAGCGATAAGTTTGAAAAGATAACCTCAGCAATGAAGGAAGTTGTGTATGAGTGGAACATCAAAAATGATGCGACCAAATGGGAAGGTGATATAGAAGCAATTTTCGGGCTCAGAAAAGAGGAATTGGAAAAAACAAAATTTAGTTGGAGTAATTTTGTCCATCCAGACGATATCGATTCTATTATGTCAAAAATTAACGAGGCGTTAAAAAGCGATGTTGCAACGCTTGAGGTTGAATACAGGGTTAAAAGAAAAGACGGGAGATTGATCTACTGCCTTGACTATGCCTATATAGTGCGCGATGAAGAGGGAAGAGCGAAATCAGTGCTTGGAATGATTTTGGATATAACCCAACTTAAAGAAGCTGAGCAAAAACTTTTAAGACGAGAAAAAATCCTAAAAACGATAAATAGCTGTGCTGAGAGATTGCTTAAATCCCTCGATTGGGAAACGGAGTTGGACAAACTTATCGAAGAAATCGGAAAATCTATAGATGTTAACTCCGTTTATGTTTTCAAAAATCATACAAAAGATGATGAACTTTTGACAAGTTTACTTTTTAGATGGCGCTTGTCAGAGATTGAGAAGGAAGTTGAAAAAGCACAACTTCAGAATATATCGTATAGATTAGCCGGGTTTGAAAGATGGGTTGACATATTGGGGAAAGGGAAAGTTATATATGGTTCAGTTAAGGAACTTCCGTTTAGAGAATATCTATTTTTGAGCACACTTAGGATCAAATCAATTCTTGTGGCTCCGATCTTCGTCAGTGATAAGTGGTGGGGATTTATAACCTTGAACGAGTACAGAAGTGAACGCGAATGGGAGAAATCAGAGATAGATGCCATTAGGACATTTGTGGATATACTCGGGCTTGCAATACAAAGAGATGAAAATGAAAAAGCGTTGCGCGAATCGGAGGAAAAATATAGAAAACTCTTCGAAGATTCAAAAGACCCAATTTATATAAGCACCCCGGCAGGGAAACTTGTAGATGTGAACCCGGCATTCGTTGATCTTTTCGGATACGCATCAAAAGAAGAAATTCTAAAAGTTGACATAGCAACCGAACTTTACGAAAACCCTGAGGATAGAAAGAAAAATCTTGAGACAATCGAAAAACAAGGATACATCAAAGATTATGAATTGCATTTGAAGACAAAGGATGGGAGAAAACTTATAGTCTACGACACATCGACGCCGATATTTGATGAAAAAGGGAATATAATAGCATATCAAGGGATATTGAGAGACGTAACAAGGATTAAAACACTTGAACAACAACTCCTTCAATCCCAGAAGATGGAAGCACTTGGAAAATTAACAGCTGGGATCGCACACGATATAAACAATAGTTTGACGGTGTTGCTTGTGAATACACAAATTGCGCAGAAATCCCTTTCACAAGATGTGCAAAAAGCCGAGGAAAAACTTAAAGAGATGGAGCAGACGATAAAGAAAATGGGAGAACTTACGAAGAAACTTTTGATATTTAGTAGAGAAAAACCTGCGACGATGAGAATAGTTGACTTAAACAGCATAATTAACGACTTTATGAGAGTTATGCTAAAAGCCCTCCGCGAAAATGTAAAAGTTGAGCTTATACTTGCGCCAAAACTTCCAAACGTCAAAGCTGACCCCGCCTTGATAGATCAACTTCTTCTAAACCTTATAATCAACGCCCAGGAGGCAATTCCTGATTCAGGTAAAATCATAATTGAAACCTACACAAGACATATAGACCAAGAATACTCTGATTTTCATCTTGATGCGAAGCCCGGGGATTATGTTGTTTTAGCTGTAACAGATACCGGCGTTGGAATTAGCAAAGATATAATAAATCGAATTTTTGAACCTTTCTTCACAACAAAAGAACATGGGACAGGGCTTGGACTTTCGATAGTCTACGGTATCGTCAAACAACATGGTGGCTTTATCAATGTCTATAGTGAGGTTGGACAAGGAACCACGTTTAGAGTATACCTGCCCGCTGTCTATGAAGAAGAGGAAGAAGAATTCAAAAAAGGTGAAAAAGTTGAAATAAGGGGCGGAACCGAAACGATACTTCTTGCGGAAGATGAAGAAAGATTGAGAATCACAGTCGTGGACATTTTGCAAAGCCTTGGATACAAAGTTTATTCAGCTGGGAATGGACTTGAAGCGATCGAATTATTCAAAGAAAAAGCAGAGGAAATTGACCTCGTCTTGCTTGACATAGTTATGCCAATTTTAAGTGGTTATGATGCGATGAGAGAAATCGTTAAAATAAAGCCAAACGTTAAAATAATTTTCGCAACTGGTTATAGTTTGAACGGCTTAAACTTAAATCTTGAAGGCTTCGACATAATTCAAAAGCCTTACTCTTATGAATCGATAGCATTGAAAGTAAGGGAGGTTCTCGATAGGAAGTAGGAAATTCTTTCTCGTTTTCATTCATCCAGAACGTCCCACACCGGGGTAGGTATGTTCAACGAAGATAAACAAAAAAGGCGTGCCCAAGGCACGCCAATTGAATTTTATTTAACAAACATCATCTTCTTTGTCTTGGTAAAGTTTCCAAATTTAAGCGTATAAAAGTAAGTTCCGCTTGCAACCAATTTACCATATTTATCTCTACCATCCCAAACAACATTATGTTTCCCCTTCGGCAATTCCTGCTCATCGATTAATCTAACAACCTCTCTTCCGGCAACATCATAAATGATCAAACTAACCTTTTTATCAATAGGTAGATAGAAAGATATGTTCGTTTCAGGATTAAATGGATTCGGGTAATTTTGATAAAGCTCATAATCATCTGGGGTTATAACAACCCATTCTTTGACACCTGTGACAGTTTTTTCGTAAATCCGCAAAACTTTGTTTTCTGAATACTTATTCAAACTATCGGTAATTCCCTGAAGCACAAGGACAATTTCAGGTTTCCCATCTTTATCAAGATCATCCGTTACACCTGTACGCCAAATTCCACCGGTCCATCCAGCACCAGCCGCGGAATCAACAGGGTTATAATCAATTATTTTATTTACAACCCAACCCGCTGGATCAAGCGGCGAAACACCACCTTGATACTCAGCCTCATATATAACATAGTAACCGCCCAAATGAAGGTATTTATTCCCGATATTTTGCAGATTATAAAGGTAAAACATCCTGTCGGTAGTGTCTGAGTAGATGACTTTTATTTTAGTTGAATCAAAGTTATCAACATTGTCAAGGTTTCCGATTGCGTAAATAGTATTAGGTATGCTTTCACCTGCCGTTATCGCTCTGAAGAATTGGAAGTATATCTCTTCTTTCTCATTGGCATCGAAATCTCCCTTCGCAATTTTCTTCAAAGGATAACTGTTTGCAGATTGCAAAACGATCACCTTGGTTGTATCAGCTTCATAAGTATTTGGAGCGACCGCTTTTATAAACCACAGTGGCGTTTCATTACCAGTTATATTATTCCCCATAAACCATATCTCCTTCTTTCCATCCCCATCGACATCTGCAACTATCCCACTGGAAACAGCCATATTGAATCTACCAGTTTTAAAAGAGTCTTCAACAACCACGGTCGCAAACCCACTTCCAAAATCTCCTTCAATTGAAATGATATAAACTCCGTCATCAATTCCATTAAAAGCAAATTCTAAATGAATTAACTCCTGCTTCCCATCCCCATCGACATCATCGACGATAAAATTCTCAGGCCTAAACCTCACCATACCTGTATCTGGGATTATAACATAAGGTCCATCAAATTGAGAAGTAGATGGGTTCCACTCCCAGACCTGATATCCTCTTTGATTTACATGATCTGTAAAGTCGGCTTTAGTCCTTCCAACGGGATAAATTATTTCAAGTTTGCCATTCCCATCAAGATCCCCAACCTGGACATCCCTCGGCTCAGAATAAAATGTGGATGGCTGATCAGGAAAGATATACTTTAACTCAATGCTATCGTTTCCAGCGACTTCAAACTGAATGACCTTATGTCCCGAATATGCAGTTGTATAAATTTCCTTAACCCCATCACCATTAACATCAGCTACAAGCGCAGACCTACCAGGTCCAAGCTGAGCCAATATGGTATCTTTCGTCCCAACCCCTTTGTTTTTGTAGACAAGTTGCCAAGTTCCCTGCGATAAAACAAGCTCAACAATTGCGAATATAACTAAAAGTGATATAATTAACCTCTTCATTTTAGTACCTCCTAAAATTTTGTTTTATTTAAAGTTTTGTCTTAAATAATCTTTGCTCAAAAAGTAAAAAACATAAAAATAAATGTCAACAGAAAATTTGAGATTTCTTGGGCTCGGTTAAAATTCTTCAAAAGAAATTATTTCAAGAACAACATTTTCTTTGACGCTTTGAATTTACCAGCTTCTATTCGATAAATATAAACACCACTTGCAACTTTACCCCCCACATTGTCTGTCCCATCCCAGCTAATCCTATGTCTCCCCGCACTGTAGAGTTTATTCTCAATCAATGTTTTAACCTCTCTGCCATCAAGCGTATAAACTTTAAGCGTTACGAACTCATCTTTTGGAAGAACAAATTCGATCCAAGTTGTTGGATTAAACGGGTTGGGATAATTTTGAGCAAGATAATAACCGGTTAAAATTTCACCTTCAGCTTGAACTTTAACAGCGACGTCGCTCTCAAACACGATAAAGAAACCTCTCGTTGAATCCGGTCTTTGCAAAGAACCAATCACAACTTCCCTTTTACCGTCGCCATCCATATCCCTGGGCGGGATGCTGACATAGTAATATCTCGGGGTCCCAATTGTATCATTGAGAAATTCACTCCATTCCCAACTCGTCGAATCAGCAAATGAACCTGAGCCAGTGTATCTAACGTGATAGACATTTCTATAATTACCGGCAACTATGACATCCAAATTTCCATCACCATCCAGATCGCCCCAATCCGCTCCTCTGCAATAATCCCACCCACCAACTCTACGGAAATACGTTGAATCAATTTCGCTTACATCGCCTGGCTTTTTATTTTCAATGAAAACAAGTTGTCCATTTGTTGCAAAAGCGAAACCTTCCAGATACCCATCCCCATCCATATCCACAAATTTAAGGTTTCTCTTAGTTCCAACTACCGTTCCAGAGCCAACGTGTGAATTCGTGACAACTTTCTTAATCACATACGTATCTGGTCCCTCCGCTTCAACTATGACCCATGTGAAGTTTGTCCATGTCCCGAACCAAATTTCTTTCTTTCCATCTCTATCAAAATCCGTCACCGCGATATCAAAAGCCCATGTAGCTGTAAGCGAACTATCCTGAAATTCAACTTTAAAACTTGAAAACGGGTCAAGCTCGGGCGTATCAAGTGAAATTATCCACATATGAATTCTTGACGTCCTATCTAACAATGCTATCTCTTGCCTACCGTCGTTATCGAAATCATCCGTAAGTAGATATGTCAACCTAAAGCCCGCATTCCCATCAGCTGGATAATCAAGGTTCCACGCAAAGGTTGGCTCACTTGGAAATGTTTTCGCACTTGGGTCATATTCATAGAAGAAAATTTTATCCGGATTCACAATACCTCTTGCAGTATCTGCATTTGATGGATTAACAACGCATATCTCGTAATTTCCATCTCCATCGACATCAGTTATATTCACACCGGGAAAGCTATAACCATTTGATGTCGAGGTCAATGGCAATCCAACGCCCCATAAAAGCTTATAATTATCGTTCCCATCGTTTTCAAACCAGAAAACCCATTTTGTTGTATCATTTGAACTTGGGCTTGAAATCGTCGGGTCATTAATAGCAAGTATCTCCAACTTCCCATCTTTGTTTAAATCAAGCCCAGCGATAACATCATCACACCCATCAATTTTTGGAATCGTTGGATAACTAGCAACATAGGAAACATGGAAGCCAGACTTCAGATAGAAAAGAGGATATTGAACCTGTGATAGAGAAGCAGAAAATGCTAAAATTAAACCGATGAAAACAACATGCAATTTTTTCATGGCCCCTCCGTTTTTTGCTTTTTAATTTTTAACAGCAAGAAGAGAACCCAAAGGTTTTTAAAAATTAAAAGAACGTGCTTTCCACCTCTTTCAACTGTATTCAATAAGTAAGATAAAATAAACCCATCAATTTGTCAATAAAAAAATCTATAAAAAAGCGAATTTAAAAAATTCTCTATATCCTTGCCTTTTCCCCTATCTTTCCATCAAAAGATACATCCAATTTTCTTCCTTTATCTCCCCAACAAGGGTCGAATGCAACAGTTCAAAATTTCCGAAACCTCTCCTATCACCGAAAACAAATATAACCCCACCTTGAAGATTGTAGTAATGCCATATCTCATATGGCTTCATGTTTTCGGTATAGGGATACCTCTCGACATCATCCGGGGGTCCATAAACGATGTAAACCCTACCTCTATCCGTTCTCCACCCCGGATCAAATCTTGTTTTAAATTTCTCATCCGCCTCACTCGCACGTTTAAGGTATTGACGCCTATATTCAGCTCCTCCTCTTCTTGTCCAAAATGCTGTCAAAAATCTTTGTTTCGCGGATGCTCCTTTTAAATCCGAATATATTCTTTTCTCTTCTTGCGTCGCTATGTAACCTGCTTTTGCAAATTCATCATCAAGCGCTTTTTCATCTAAAATAGCAAGTTCTGCTGACACCCTCGTCGTATCAACACCTGGAGCTATATTCGGGTTATATATAAAAAACTTTCTTCTATTCACTGCGAGCAAACTTCCACCGAGCTCAGACACCGCAACATCAAGATAATAAATCCCAGTTGGGAGATTGTGGACATTTACAGTTCCAACTTCAACAGCGGAATCATAAACTTTATCTCTGATAAATCTTTTTTCTCTAACCTCTTGAACTTTCTGCTGATAATTATCAAGAACATTAACCGTGATCAAAAACTTATCCCCTTTGATCCCATTGAAGATGTTATAAAGTTCAAAATAATAGTAAAGCACTGGAACATTTAAACCATAAGTCGCAGTTGGATTTGGCACAACCCGAAAAGAATTCTTATAAAAAACATCCGCCGTATCCGTTGACTTCTTTATCGAATAACACAACTCCAAACTACTTATCAAAAGCCTATCTCCTTCTGGGAAAGTTGGGATATTTATATCAAATGCCACACTATCATAATTTTGAGAATTGTGAAGATCAATCGCTCTCATTATAACCCTATATTTTCCAGATGGAACATAAAATCTTAAAACATCAACGATATCCTCACCCCCTATGCCGGTTGTATCCTCAAAACCTGTCTCGATCTTCCATCCTTTCCTTATTATTATGGAATCTTTTTCAAGTTCACCAACATCAAGTCGAAAGAAAACAGAAATGTTATATTTGCCATCTTTAAATTCATAAGAAAGTTTTGACTTTTGAATTGAATAAAAAATCTCGAGATAGCTCGTTTTATCGCTATGTCTAAATGCGGAATAATCAACATTTAAACCAAGTTTCCCTTGGATAAAAAATGTGGAGAGTAAATTAATTAAGGTGAGAATGAGGAATTTCATGTTTTTGTGTTTTCTGTCTTTGTTTTTTTCTTGTGCTGTATTAAAAATAGCCAAATTTTGCAAAAAAATAAAAGGGGTGAGTCCATATTTCAGAACCCACCCCCTGAATCAAATCAAACAAACATCAAAAATCTTTTACATTGCGAATCTAACTGTGAGGAACTGGTTGTTGTCAAAGAATTTAACTTTTCTATATGTATATTCAACGCTTGCCTCAAGCGTTCCTCCAAGCGGTATGTTTAAGCCAACGCCAAATGACGGTGAATTGAATATATAATCTTGCTCATTTACATAACTATACCCAAATCTTATGAAAAGGATATTGGTGAAGGCATATTCAATGCCGCCTTTATATTCATCAAGTGTGAAGTTGTTGTTCTGGAAGCTTCCAACAAATGTAAAGGAGTTTGCTTCCCCAATTTTAAAGTTGTATGCAAATCCAAGCTCAAACGCAGCTGGAAGTTCAAAGCTCTGAAGCGGGACGCGCAAGGATCTGACAGGCGCTCCGGGCTCTGACCCTGGGATGACAATCCCCCACTCAAGATCTGGCCCATCAAACCTCATATTCCCACCAACATTTTTCATCACAGCACCAAACCTTAATCCACTTTCAAGACGATATTGCAAACCGATATCAACAGCAAAACCTGTTGCAGACTCTCTTAAAATTCTCTCGGTCATCAGCTTCAGGTTCGCTCCAACATAAATTCTATCGGTCATTCTTCTGCTATATGAGACCGCAGCTGTCAAGAATGTCGGACTAAATTTTTCTCCTGTTCCCTCCGGTTCGTCAACAGTTGTGATCGGAATCTCCCCAAAGTCGAGAGACTTCAAGCTAACGCCAAATACACCAACACCTCCAAAGTTTGCTATAGCCGCAAGATAATTAACCTTCAAATCAGCTATCCAGGTAACATGCGAAAAAATCGCCTCAGCTGATTTGTTCACGAAGCTTGCTCCAGCAGGGTTCCAAAACAAAGCATCAACTCCATTAACCTCTGCAACCACACCTCCACCAAGCGCAACTCCTCTTGAACCAACTGGAATTCTCAATTCCTCAGCTCCTGCTGTTCCCTTCCTTTTGCTTGTACCAGCTTCAAGCGAGCTTAGAAGGATCGCTAAACTTACAAATGATAGTATTATTTTTTTCAACATTTTCTTCACTCCATTTGTTTATTTTTTAATTTTGAAAACTCTAAACCAAAACCCGACGCCCCGGAAAAATCAGGGCATCGGGAACACAATCACCCTTAGAAGTATCTCAACCTTTCTTCTCTCTGGAACACGACAACCTTCAAAACCTTGCTCCCAATTCCAGGCACATCAATATGAACGATATAAATTCCACTAGCAACAGGTACACCAGCATCATTTCGTAAATCCCATCTCGCAAATTGAGTATCATCATCTTTCTTTATCGTCCTTATCAAATCTCCGGCAACCGTGAATATCCTTATCGTGCACGTCTTCGGCAATCTTGTAAATGTGATAAATGCATCAGTTATCTCCTTCTCAAGTGGAGAAGCACCGAAATATGGATTTGGAAACGCCATTGCTTTTTCAAGAAAATCAGATTTAGCAGTTTCAACGCTATAAGTTGGAGCAGACGGCGTCGTTAGCCTAAATACATCAGCTACAGTATTAGGATGATTCGCATAAAACTCCATCTCATCATAGGTGGTCGGATAATCAGCATACGGGCTAAACCCAACATCCCCACGGCGATTCCAAGTAGCAGTATAAATTATAGGCACAGGAGTAAATAATATCTCTTGTGCCAGCTCAGGATCTTGACTTTCACTATAATCCCTATCAAAAATAAACAACCATTCACGAGGTCCACCGGTACCTACATTATCTGTTCCTGCATCTGCTAAAAGCGTATAACTTGCAGGCCAATACTTACCATCAACTAAACCATTTGGAACGTTATTCTCAAGGAACCCAACTGCAAGTCTTCTGGGTGGATCTGAATCTATATCATAAACAGCAAGCGGAGCATTCTTCTCAAATTTCTGAAATGCATAACCACCAGTCGGATTTATAAACTGAGCAGGATCTACAACAAAGCCCGGATTAGGTGTTGATGGAGCTGCGCTAGCCCTTCTCAAATATCTGTATCCATAAGAAACATTCGGATCGTTCGGGTCAAAAACACCACCCGTTGTCTTAGCAAACACAATCCTTATGTTCATCAACCTATCTGGTGTCACAGGATTCTCATATGTCCCAAATATCGTCCCTGGATTTGCATACCCAAGTGCACCATAAAAGTTCTCAAGATGAAGTCCATCTCCCTGCGCCCATGTTATTTTTCTTGTTCCTTTAGTTACAGCCCATCCCCCCTCTTCCGTTGTCTTCATCCTCGGCTCAGGACCAATAACCTTAAACATTACACCATCGACGATCGGATAATTATCATCACCACTTTGATTTGTTTGACCGCTTACTTTAACTTGATTTCCTGCAGTCACATCAATAAGTTTCCAAGTTACTTGACCACCCACTGTATCAAATTTAACTTCATACGTATGTCCTGTTAACTTCGTCGGGTCAACGACGAGCCCAAATATCACTCCATCGCTTTTACCTGATACATGCACTGATTTAACTGTATCACCGACTGTACCATAATATCTCACACCAACAGGTGAAGCTTGAGGAACCAGCGTTAAAATTCTACGAGTACTTTCATAAAACTTTGGGAATCCAGCTCTGTTATCACCAAAAGCATAATATGCATACGATGTCACAGCGAAATAATACGGTCTACCATTAACAAGAGGAGCATCATTTAGATAATCCTTCGTTATCCTAATGTATCTTTTGATTCCGATATCTTCCGCTTTTATAACGGGAACTTCTATAAATTCACCTTTTTCAACATCATAAACCCAATCCCATATTGTCGTTACATCATTAGCTAAATCATAAATCGCAACGATCTTAGTTTTCGTCGGCTGTGAAGGTGAATCAAATTGGTATACGACATAACCTTCAAATTCATAATAAGTTGGATTTCCTTCCGGATCGGTTCCAGCAAATGCCCTATACTTTTCGACCTTTGGATCTTCTCCCCAGTATAAGACTATTTCTTTATCCAAAGGAACCACTTGCACTGTTGGCGCAGGTGGCGCACTCGGGAGTTGGAAATCAAGATCATAAGCTCTTTGAGCAGCTACGTCTATAAGCTTAAGCAAAGTTACACTATTTAAATTGCTACTCCCACGAGCTATCAATGCTCCAAAAACTATTTCCTGCGTATCGCCCGGAGAAAGTTTAAATGGTCCATTTGACATAAGAAATCTTCTATCGCCTGGCGACATATCCGTTCCCCCAACCTTTGTTCCATCAAGCCAGCCAGTTCCCTTTTCAGGATCACCATAAAACACAAATTTCGTAGGTTGATTTGTAGTAGGATCAACATATGGAGTTCCATCCTGGAGAAATCCTCTCATATAGTTATATGCTTCATCAGCAAACTCAGGGTCACGATATGGGTATGGCGCGCCATTCCAATAGAATGAGAACGCATACATTGGTAGATTCTTATATCCCTTCCACCACTTACCAAACGCCTTGGCTGAATCATCTGGGTTACCGGTGTAAACCCTCGCTCCCTGGAAGAAATCCCTTGCAATCGCGGGTGGTGCCACACCATATATATTATCATAGTTTGAAGCATTATAGCAATATCCAAGGCTAAGCGCAGTATCACATCCAACATAATCGTCACCTGCATATCCAAGGTCTGGGTCGTCCCACAACGCTACAAATGTTGAATCGTAGGTGTCGCTACTCTTGTTAATTATAACACATTTAACAAAAAACATATCTCCAAATGCATCTACCCTATCATATCCCCATATCGTCATCTGAACTTCCAATCCTATCGTATTTGTCTTAAAGATATTATGAGTAGCTGGATTTGCATCATTAAATACCATCCATAGAGTTTGATCACCTAATAAAAGTGGTCTATCAGTTCCTCTCGTGAAGACGCCATCGCCATTAACATCCTCCCACGGCGCTCCATCTTCAACTGGCCAGTTTAGATAATCATTACTAGGCTCTTCTAAATCCTTACTTGTTATTTTCCATATTTTATACTTTGGAGCTTCAGGATCATCAGGCACTCCCCCGATTATCTTCCCAGGCTGAAATTCAGATTGATATTCAGCGGCTGCGGTTCTTAATTCACCTGTTCCCCTGACTTTCCCAGCCACCCAAATACCAGCTGCAAAATCCGCTGTCTTATTAGAACCTTTTGGCCACTCAAGTCCAGCATTTCCAGTTGCATGATAAGTGATATAGGCTCCGGTATTCTCAACATAAAATGCAATTCGATTTCCATCAAATTTTCCATATTCAAGCACCGCTGACTTCAGGGCAGAAGCTATCTTTTCTCTTTCTGGATTTTTTTCTCTTGCTGATAGCGATAAGCTAAACAGGAGCAAAAGCAGAGTTAAGAATGTAATTGTTCTTTTCATCTTTTGTCCTCCAGATATTTATTTTTTAATTCAAATTTTAAAAACCACCGGGCACATCAAAACGATATGCCCGGAAAATAAGATTTACAAATCAATTCTCAAACCTAAACGAACCTGACGCGGCTCGCCCCAGTTATATGGATGCCCTAAAATGTAGTTATACAACTTTACTGCCTCAGGTCCATTGCTCTCCGCCCATGCCATTCCCTCGGGGGTCCTGAACCAACCGTCAGAATCAGGCAAACCTGTTGAGTTATAGACATTTATAACATTCTTGCTATCAAACAGGTTGATCACCCAGAGATAAATGTCAAAGCTAACCCTTCCAAGCCTTATAGCTCTGTCGATCTTGAGGTCAACTTGGCTTGTCCATGGACCGTAACCGGAGTTGACAGCTGCCTTCGGTATCTGCCATCCAGGGCCATATACATAGCTTCTATATTCAACGGGCGTGTAAGGCAAACCACTTCCAAATCTTAAGAGCAAGTTAATTCCGAGGTTTTCAAACGGCTTAATTCCAAATATCGTTGGACCATCGCCCTTTTCAGTCCTGAAGTCAACATTTACACTTCCAGTATGACGCTGGTCGAAATCAAGCGGTGCGACAAATGTCGGGAAGTTTCCACCAAGCCATGCGATGTTGAAGTTTGTCGTAGCAGCAGAACCAGTTCCAGCTGCATATTGGAGCGTGTAATTTACAAACGCCGCAACCCTGTTCGTCCTTCTCAGCGTAAAGCTAAACGATAACCCCTTAATCGTTCCATAGTCACCATTGACATACATAGAATAAGCTGCGGGGCTCGCAATGATATTTTGAATTTGTATCAAATCTCTCGTCTCTTTATAGTAAGCGGTGATATCAAAGCTCGCATTTCTAGTAATTTGCTGAGCAAAACCAACCTCATAAGCTATCGTCTTAGGCGGTCTCAAGTTCGGATTACCAGCACGAATGTAGTTACCAGACCTAAGATATTGGGCAAAGAGAATTGTGCTTGTATAGAAGAGGTTAAGCTGAGGTGGCTGGACGAAAACACCATACTGCCCATGGAATACTGTTCTATCTGTAACCGGGAACGATATACCTAACCTCGGGGCAAAGATATAATATGGCTTCGACGCCTTAAAGTTGGCATCCGCCATATCATACCAATCACCTTTAGTCTCGAGAACAATATTCGATGGATCAGCAAGTTGATCAGTGTTTGGATTGATATAATCAACGCGCAAACCAAGGTTCAAAATGAGTTCGGGTAATTCGATCTTGTCCTGAATATATGCTGCACCAACAATTGGGTGCTTAGCACCATTCCTTCCTGTGTTAAGCTCACTCTTTCCGGTGACATCATAACCAAGCGCGTTAACGAAAGCAGTTTGATAAATACTCTCATCAGATGCGTCTGGATCCAGTCTCCTGTTAGCTGCTATATCAAGCGCCCTTAAGCTATAAACTCTTATCGTGTTGTATCTGAAATCAATACCGGCTTTAATTTCATGCACTCTCCCGATCTGATGCAATATATCAAACTTCAAACCCCAATAACTAGAAAGGTTCTTTGAATACCCTGGATAAACTGTATTCTCCCAAGCAAATAACGATAATAGCCTAAATGGCTGATTCCTTCCCCAATCTCTAAGCTGTGGATTTTTGTTCTTATCTCCGTAAGATTCAATATCATCCCACCAGAAATGATCGCCACTTTCAGTAAACGTTCTATACCAGCTGAACATCAATGTATAAAATGTTGAAGCAGAAATTGTGTGTGTTAACTTCGCATAATATCCATGCGTCGTTTCCTCGGTCCTTGGCATCCTGTTGTAATTGAACGCAGAATAAGAGTGAATATATTCCCGATCTGTTCTTAAGAAAGATGTCCAACCGATACTTAAATTGAATGGCTTAAAGTCAAAAAATAGATTCCCATTGAATAACCATCTTGATGTTGAGTTACCCCTCAAAACTCCAGCAGGGATATTGACATTGAATGTATCCCCTGCCTCAACGACCGTTGCCTGAATACCATTATTAAACGATGCTCTTCTATCCCTCATAAACGTTCTCTCAAGAGCAAAAAAGAATCTTATCTTATCAAATCCTGGCACAAGAGGTCCACCAAGGCTCAAGGAATAAAGGCTGTAGCCTTGTGAGTAAGCCCGGGTGAGAGCATTCTTTTTATGGAAGTTCGGATTACCTGTGGTCTTGCTCCTGAAGAATCCACCATATTCATCCGTTATCAATTCAAGCGTTGCAGAATATCTTGTACCCCCTGTCTTTGTTGTTGTTACTACAACACCGGACATCGCATATCCATACTCAGCATTAAAACCACCCGCTTGATATGAAACCTCTTCAATCGCTGTTGTCACAACTTCACCACTTCTTGCATAGTTATACGGGTTATTGAAATAAACACCGTCGATGTAATACGCAACCTCTTCACTTCTCCCACCTCTAACATAAATCGTTCCGCCAACTTGGACAACGCCAGTTTGAATAGCGACAACGCTTGTATAACCACGCAAAGGCATATTTTGCACATCTTCGCCACGCACAACTCTTATCTCGTTTGTCGCGTTCTTTTGAACAAGCGGTCTCTCTGCAACTATTTCAACTGTTGGAACTATGATTGCCTCGCTTGGTAATTCAAAATTTACCTCAGTCGTCAAACCAACGGTAACCCTAACATTTCTAACTGTTATCGTCTGGTAACCAACATAACTTGCCTTCACGGTGTAAACCCCAGGTGGAACATTTAAAATAACATAGTTACCATTTAAGTCAGTTGACGCACCAAGCGTTGTCCCCTCAATTATAACGTTAGCTCCAATCAACGGCTCCTTAGTTTCTCTGTCAACAACTTTACCTGCAATTTTACCAACCTGTGCGAAAAGTAGTCCTGGTAAGAGCAAAATTACCGAGAGGAATAACAATTTGCGATACATATTTTTGTCCTCCTGATATGTTTGTTTTAAATTTGAAAAGTCAATTTTGAGGAATCATTCGAAAGGGGCAACAGCTGGTATAACTTTTTCAATATCTACACCTCCGAAATTTTGTTCGAACGCTATAATCACTATAAATATAAACAAAAAAAATAACTTTGTCAAGAGTTTTCTCGAACAAGCCAAGATGACATTTATCAAAAATCGTGCCATAAAAATTCAAAGTCTCACTATTTTGACGTCAAAAATTCCATCCACAGATGAGATCTCGCGCAAAACCTCAGGCAGAATTTCATTGTCAACGCTCATAACCGTTAAAGCCTTTTGCCCTATCCCATATCTTCCAAGCGAAAGACCCGCAATGTTAATATTTGAACGAGCCAAAATAGAACTTACAGACGCAAGCATACCAGGTTTATCAATGTTTGAGTATACCATCAAAATTCCCTCCGGCTTGAATTCAAATCTAAAATCATCGACCCCGACGATTCTAATATCACTATTTCCGAAAACCGTCCCAGAAACAGTTCTCACCTCTTTATCTGTTTTAACTTCAAACTTCAAAAGATGCGTGTAATTCCCCTCGCTTTCACCTGTTCTCTCATTTATGCTAAGCCCCATCTCTTTCGCGATCACCGGAGCATTTATATAATTTATCGGTTCGCTCATAAAATAATTTAACATACCCTTCAAAAAAGCAGACATTAATATTTGCGAAGAGTTCTTCAATATCTCGCCGACAAAAACACCGGTTATACTTAACACCTTCCCCTTCAAAATTTGTGCTTGAAATAAACCGATTTTTTCGGCAAGCAAAAGATATGGTTTTATCTCTTCGTTCATCGCAAGTTGTAAAATTTCAGCGTTTACAGCTCCAACAATTGCACGACCTTTAAGAGCATCCGCAATTTGATGCGCAATTTGGATCGCCACTTTCTCCTGTGCTTCCTCCGTAGCTGCACCAAGATGAGGCGTCACTATAACCTTCGGATGTTTGATCAAAGGATGCTCCTTTGGCGGTGGCTCCTCGACAAAAACATCAAACGCAGCACCAGCAACATGACCTGCTTCAATTGCCTCGAGAAGAGCATCCTCATCAATTATCCCGCCTCTTGCGCAATTTATGATCCTAACCCCACGCTTGCATTTGAAAAGTTCTTCTCTTCCGATCATACCACGCGTTTCATCGTTCAACGGGACATGAACAGTTATGAAATCACTCCTTCTGTAAATTTCATCGAGACTTGGAACAAGTTCAACTCCGATCTTCGCTGCAACCTCTGTCGATAAAACAGGATCGTATCCAATCACATTCATCCCAAAAGCTTTACATCTTATCGCAACCTCACGACCAATTCTCCCAAGTCCAACTATTCCGATCGTCTTCCCATAAAGTTCAACTCCCATAAATTTTCTCCTATTCCAATTTCCAGCCTTTAAATCATCACAAGCCTGCGGTATATTTCTGGCAAGTGAAAGAATTAAACTCATCGTATGCTCCGCGGTTGAAATCGTATTTCCACCGGGAGTATTCATCACAATAATCCCTCGCCTCGTCGCGGCTTCAACATCAATGTTATCAACTCCTGCACCTGCACGACCAATTATTTTTAAATTTCTTGCCTCATTAATCATATCTGCTGTCGCCTTCGTTCCGCTTCTAACTATCAACGCAACATAATCGTTGATTATCCTTTTAATTTCATCCCGGGAAATCCCTGGTTTCAAATCAACTTCAAAACCCTCACTTTTCAAAATGTTGACACAACTCTCTTCGATCGGGTCAGTGATTAAAATCTTCATAAATTTTTTCAAGATTTATTTTTGTCAATCGTTAAATTCACTGAAAACTCGTTGTACAGCCCTTACGCCATCCCCGGGGTTAAATTTATCAAACCCGACATCTTTCAGTGCCATTTCAATCGCAGATATAACGCCAACTATATCAATCTCATCGTAATAACCAAGATGTGAAATCCTAAAGATCTTGTCCTTGAGATGTTCTTGACCGCCGGCAACCGTCACACCATAGTTATACTTTAAAACCTTTTGAAACTCTTTCTTATCAATTCCATCTGGAAAATAAACTGCTGTAACAGCATGTGAGGGAGGTTCACCAAAAAGATTAAGACCGATCGCCTTACATGCCTCCCTTACAGCCAAAGACAATTTTTTATGTCTTCTCCACATATTCTCAAGCCCTTCTTCCCTTATCATTTTCAAAGCGATGTCAAGCGCAACTATCAAAGCTATAGCTGGAGTCCACGGCGTATCTCCATTTTTAAGAGCCGACCTTGCTTTTTTCAAACCAAAGTAATACTTCGGAAGATTTGACTTTTCTACCATATCCCACGCCTTTTCGCTCAAAGCTATGAATGAAAGTCCAGGCGGAATCATCAATCCTTTTTGGGATCCCGTCACAACGACATCAAGTCCCCAATCATCCATATACGTCTCATGTGCCCCAACCGAGCTTATCCCATCGACAACGATGACTGCATCTGAATTATCATGCACAATCTTAGCTAATGTTTTAACATCCGTGAAGACGCCAGTTGATGTTTCGCTATGCGTTACGAAAACAGCTTTAACATCTGGATTTTTTTTAAGTTGTGATTCAATCTCTTCAGGGGTCACAGCTCTGTCCCATTCAATTTTAACTTCAATTGCATCAACACCATAAGACTTGCATATCTCGCCCCATCTCTCGCCAAACTTTCCTCCGTTTACAAATATAGCTTTATCTCCGAATGAAAGAAGGTTTGCAACTGCAGATTCCATTGCTCCAGTACCGCTACTAGTTAAGGTGTAAACATCTTGCTTTGTTTGAAAAAGATATTTCAAATTTTCATTCACACGCGAAAAAATCTCAATAAACTCGGGATTTCGATGATGAATTATAGGTTGAGCCATGGCAAGTAAAACGTTCTCTGGCACAGGCGTTGGCCCCGGTGTGAAAAGCCTTTTTTTCACCTTAATCCTCATCTATTGTTTTTAAAAGATCTTCAATTCCAAGCCTTTTTAATTCCAGAATCATCCTATGGTCTGTCAAATTAAATTGAATCGGTGTAATAGAGACATAATTGTTTTGAACCGCGGTATGATCAGCATTTATATCATCGGGCTCATAATTTATAAATTTTCCCGTAAGCCAATAATAATCTCTACCGTTTGGATCTTTTCGAATCTCAAACCAATCATCCCAAAGAGCATTTCCCTGACGCGTAATGATAATCCCCTTTATTTCCTCCTTCGGAACAGCTGGAACATTCACATTTAAAAGAGTTCCTTTCGGCAAACCATATTTAAAAACAAACTCCGCAAGTTTAACAGCAAGTTTTGAAGCAAATGTAAAATCAGGATTTGGCGCATATGTTGCAAGCGAAATTGCAATCGAAGGAATCCCAAGTATCGTGCCCTCCGTTGCAGCTGAAACTGTGCCAGAATAAATTATATTAATCGATGTGTTCGTTCCATGATTTATGCCCGATATCAAAAGATCAATTTTTTTATCTTTCAAAATTGCCTTAACAGCAAGTTTAACCGCGTCGGCCGGGGTTCCATCGACGGCATAGCCAAAAAATTCCCCATTTTTATAAAACATGTTAACCCTTAATGGATATTGAACAGTTATAGCATGCCCAACCGCGCTCATTTGCTTTTCCGGAGCTACAACTGTAACATCCGCTATTTTCTTTAACTCCTTCACAAGAGCATAAATTCCATCAGCGTTTATCCCATCATCATTTGAAACTAATATGTGCATTTAACCAATGCTATTTTGTTCTTTTTGCTTTTTTTAACTCATCGATCCTTTTCAATTCATCGTAAGCCTCACGCCTATCGGGGTTTATCTCCGCTGCCTTTTTCAAAGTTACTTCAGCATCTGATAATCTTCCAGCATTTGCATAAACAATCCCAAGATAAATGTATTGCTCGTAATCCAAAGGATTATAACTAATTGCTTTTGTAAGTGATCCTATCGCTTCATCATAAAGTTTAAGCTCGTTATAAACCTGACCCAAAGAAGTTCTAATTATCCAAAAATCATTTCCGCTTGAAACAGCTGACTCAAGAATTGTTTTCGCATCCGACCAATTCCCTTGAGCTTTATAAATCTCAAAAAGCCATATATAAGCGGGAACAAAGTTTGAGTCAAGCGAAATCGCTTTCGAAAGATAAATTATAGCAGGATAAAAATCGTTGTCTTTATAATAAAGCTCGCCTATCGTGTAATTAGCAAGTGGAAATCTTGGCTCAAGCAAAACAGCTCTTCTTATCGCATCAAGTCCGCCGGTTTTATCCCCAGCGATTAATTTGCTTAAGCCTTCACGATAAAGCTCAACCGCTTCATTTGATAAACCTTTCTCCTTTACAAAGATCATACTTCTCAAAATCTCAAACCTCCTTATGAGTTCAAAATCGGCCAGCTTTTTCAATGCATTCAAAATATAATTTTTGCTCTCAGAGTAATTTTTTCTAACATAATTATCAATTGCAAGAAAAATTTCATAATAAGGTTGAGGCATTTGATTTGAATTGTTCAAAAGATTTATCAAGAATTTTTCATCAAACAAAGACCCCTTGGTCTTCAAGTTTGAAATACAAACGCGTTGAAATATGTTATAATCTTTTTCAATTTCAAAAATCCTTAAATTTGAAAGAACTGTATCCGGCAGTATAAACTCAAACTTCGTCGTGTCAGGGTTATTCCAGAAAGATTCTGAGGTGAAAGCATAAGCAAGCGCATCCATCATAATACGATACTTGAAATTTAAACCGCTCTCTGTGTTAAGCCAAGAGATATTTTTCACATCAAGACGATATCTTTCGGCTTGAATTTCGTTTTCAAGTTTTTCAAAGTATCCATTTGCACGCGAAAGCATATCGAAAACAAGCGTATCAGAGAGAACATTTAATTTCGGCGTTAGAACCTTGTTCACATAATCTTGGAAATCAATTTTCAAACTATCATATTCCCTAAGCTTATCCTCGGGCTCCATAACAGCAGAGACGACAGAACTAAACTTATCAACGAGTTCGATCAAGATATTATCAAGTGATTTTATACATTTTTCGCGGGCATCTTTATAAAACGAGAATTTCTTCGCACCTTCATCCGCAACGAGTTCGAATAAAACGTCAGCGGACCCTTGGTAATTCTTGTCATTATAAAGTTTGAGCCCGTCTTGATATAATTTGAACGCTTTAGAATAGCCTTCCCACAAATTTTCCGGAACGTTCATCTCACCAGAGCTAACCACCTTCTCAGAAATTGGATAAACAATTTTAAAAGGCTTTTCAATTTTAAATTTTTTCTCAAACGCGATCAGCAAACTTACAACCACACCGTAAGTGACAAGGTCATAAACTTCAGGATAATAGACATTTCCATCTTGTTGAATTAAAACCTTTTTTGCAAACTCCTCAGCAAATTTCTCGTCAATCTTCCAATCGCCCTCAGGTTGACAGACAAAGTAATAATATGCCCCTTTTGCGACATCAACATCGGTGAAACTTTCCTTCACACCTTCAACAGAAAATTGAATGGTCATAAACCTCTCCCCCCGAATAAGAGTTTTCTCACGAACCTTTAAGGTGACACTCTGTGCCAGAACAGTTGAAACAAATAAAAGCAACGACAATGTTATAATTGTTAAATTTCTCATTTCGGTTGCTCTCTTAGTTTTGCGCTTTTTAAAAAGTTATAAAATTGCTCAATTAAAATCAACCAAAATAAACGAATCATGCATATGGAAAAAACAACTGTTGCGATACCCGATTATCTTTATCCTCGCAAAGGATCAGCTGTAATATTCAAAAATAAATTTATTGAATCTTTGACAAAAACACATCCAATAACCCCACTCGTTATTTATCTACCAGCGGTGTTATATTTTGTTTTTTATTCTTCACATAAACTGAACTTCAAAACATTAACAATAGCTGGACTTTTTGGTGTTGGGATGTTTTCATGGACCCTTGCGGAATATCTTTTACACAGGTTTATATTTCATTTTGAGCCCCGAACATCCGCTGGTTTTAAAATACAATTTCTAATTCACGGCGTTCATCATCAATATCCAAAAGACCCGAAGCGACTTGTTATGCCACCTGCAGTTAGCTTAACGCTTGCGGTTATTTTCTGGTATATTTTTAAATCTTTTCTTGGGATTTATGCCTTCAGCTTCTTCCCGGGCTTTGTCGCAGGTTATATAGCTTACGATATGACACATTATGCAATACACCACTTCAAACCTCCAAGAAATAAACTTCGCCACCTCTGGAAATATCATCTTCAACATCATTATAAAGCACCTAACAAAGCGTTTGGCGTTTCAAGCCCTTTGTGGGATTATGTTTTCGGAACAGCACCTTGATTTCCTTTGGAGCAAAAAATATTGACTTTTAACAAAAAATGTTTTATAATTATACCAAAAGTAAAATTTAAGGAGGTTGATAACTATGAGAAAAATTCTCACACTGATGGTTATCGTAATTTTGGCTGGTTCCATTGCATTTGCGCAGGGTGGGAATTCAACAAAACCAGAGGTTGAAGCTGCGAAGCTATTCAATGAGGGGAATTCACTTTTGAGAAGTGGGAATTATAAAGCTGCGATCGAAAAATTTGATCAAGCTTTAAATATTCAAAAAGACCCGAAGTTTTACTACAGCAAGGGGCTCGCTCTTAAAGCACTGAAACAGAATGAGGAAGCGATCAAAGTATTCAAAGAGGCTATAAATCTAAAGACCGATTTCGCCCCGGCTTATAACGCTATCGCTGGAATTTATCTTGTCCAAGGTGATTATGATAACGCCATCTCGTACTACAAAAAAGCGCTCGAGTATGACCCAAAACTTGAAGTTGCAGTCAAAGGGATTGTTGAAGCTGTGATCGGCAAATCGAACGCTTTGATCCAAGCAGGGAAGTTTCAGGGAGCGTTAGAACTTCTTATACAGTCAACAACTTATAAACAAGATTATCCTAAAACTTACGTAATTCTTGCTATCGTCTATAATAAACTTTCACAACATGATAAAGCCATTGAATCAGCAAAGAAAGCCATTGAGCTAAACCCAAAATCTACAAACGCAGATGCGTATTTCGAACTTGGAGTCGCCTATAAAAAATTAGGACAGATTGAAGAAGCAAGAAAGGCATTTTTCGAAGCTAAGAAAGATCCACGACTAGCAAGAAACGCGCAGTATGAACTTGACCTTCTGAAGGAACAATAATTTAAAAACAAGTTTTTGAAGTCAATATCCCGACCGTAATTGGTCGGGTTTTTTATTTTGATGACAATATTATGAATAAAGATTTAAAATTCTTGACAAGGATAGTTTCGCTTGTATCTCTTGGCGAAAGAAAGAAATTAAAAAACGAGATCTCTAAAGCCCTCTCTTCAAATGTAAAACTTAAAAGGATCGAAGAAGCAATTTTACAATGCTACCTTTTCGCTGGTTTTCCTGCGGTTATTGAAGGTTTTAAAGTATTGAGGGAGCTTGCACGTAATAATCAAAGGAAAAGCAAAAAATACGATGTAAACAAATTTCACACAGATGGAATTAAAACATGCAGAAAAGTTTACGGAAAAAATTTTAACAAGTTGGTTCAAAACATAAAATCGCTTCATCCTGAATTGTTTGACTGGATGATAATAGAAGGTTATGGGAAAGTTTTAAGTAGAAATGTGATAAATTTAAAAGAACGGGAAATTTTAAATGTCTCAATTTTAACCTCCCTTGGATGGAAAAACCAACTTTATTCCCATATAAAGGGCGCTATAAATACCGGAGCAAAACACGAAGAGATCGAAAACGTAATCAAAGATATTTCTGACATTTGTGGGAAACGTAAATCAAACATCGCACTCAAAATTCTTTCAAAAATTTAAACTCAATCCCCTACCTTAAATCTAACTGGAACTCTAATCCCTTAATTTGACTTTTAAATTTTAAATCACTATATTTACATCGTGGACATAAGATATCCAAAATTAAATTTTTAGCTCAAATGATAATATCAAAAACGCTTGATTATGCGGTGAGGACGCTGAATTATTTAGGAAAACAGCCGAGTAGAAAAACCATATTAATGAAAGAAATTGCGGAAACTCAAAAAATACCTGTCAGTTATCTGGCCAAGGTTATGAGACAGCTTGTAAGGGCTGGGATAGTTATCTCTGAGTACGGTCCAAACGGTGGATATTCGTTGAAGAAAAACCCATCTGAAATCACATTGAGGCAAGTTTACGAGGCTGTCGAAGGCGAGTTAAAAATGATTGAATGTTTTGATACCCCGGGTTCAATCTGTGTTTTTACATCACAATGTGGTCAAGCGGATATATGGTATGAGATCGAGGCAAAATTAATCAAAATTCTTGAAGAAATAACGATACAAGACATAATAGCCCGAGATTATCTTTATCCACAAAAATTAAACGTAAACAAACAGGAGAACAAATATGCCAACCCTTGAAGTCAAAGACTTACACGTAAGCGTCGATGGGAAGGAAATTTTAAAAGGAGTGAACTTAACGATAAATAAAGGAGAGATCCATGCCTTGATGGGTCCAAACGGCTCTGGGAAAAGCACATTAGCTTATACAATTATGGGACATCCGAAATATAAAATTGAAGGCGGTGATATTCTCTTCGAAGGGAAAAGCATACTTGATTTGAAGCCTGACGAAAGAGCAAAACTAGGTTTGTTCTTAGCATTTCAATATCCTGTTGAAGTTCCAGGTGTCACTTTGTTTAATTTCCTTTGGAGAGCAATTCAAGCGAATAATTTGGATTCAAAATCGGTAAGGGCATCTGCCCTGCCAAAATCTATAGTTGATTACAAAAAGGAATTGATCGAGAAAGTGAGAAAATTAAATATGAATGAAATTTTTCTTTACAGACCGATCGGTGTTGGTTTCTCAGGTGGAGAAAAAAAGAGAATGGAAATTTTGCAGATGACAATGCTAAAACCTGTGATCACATTTCTTGATGAACCCGATTCCGGGCTTGATATTGACTCGCTTAAAGTGGTCGCAGATGTGGTAAATTCAGTTAAAAATCCGGAACTTGGAATTGTGATGATAACACACTATCAAAGAATTTTAAATTATATTAAACCCGATTTCGTTCACATTATGCTTGATGGGAGAATTGTAAAATCAGGCAGTCCGGATATAGTTGAAAAACTTGAGCACGAAGGATATGCTTGGATAAGGGAAACAGCAGCGGAGTCAGCAGATTAAAAACAAAAATTAAAGGAAACCGCCATGCCGAAAACTATAAATCAAATAGATATCGATTACACAAAGTATGACTTTAAAGATGAGATAAAATATGTTTATCAAGCGAAGCGCGGTTTAAGTAAAGAGGTCGTTGAGGAAATCTCTTACTGGAAAAATGAACCAGAGTGGATGAGAAAATTTAGACTGCATTCGCTCGAGGTTTTTCTGAAAAAACCGATGCCAACCTGGGGTGCAGATTTATCGGAAATAAACTTTGATGAATATATTTATTACATCAAACCAACGGATAGAAAGGGAAGATCCTGGGACGAGGTTCCGGAAAAAATAAGGCAAACGTTTGAGCGTCTTGGAATTCCAGAGGCTGAGCGAAAATTCCTTGCTGGGGTTGGTGCTCAATATGAATCCGAAGTCGTTTATCATAGTTTGCGCGAAGACCTCCTGAAAAAAGGGGTTATCTTCACGGATATGGATACAGCAGTTAAAGAATATCCCGACATCGTTAAAAAATATTTTGGAACCGTTGTCCCGCCCGAAGATAATAAATTTGCAGCTTTGAATAGCGCTGTGTGGAGCGGTGGAAGCTTTGTATATGTTCCAAAAGGAGTTACGGTTGATTTTCCGCTTCAAGCATACTTTCGAATAAATGCCGAAAGTGTCGGTCAATTTGAGAGAACCCTTATAATTGCAGAAGAAGGTGCAAGCGTTCATTACATTGAAGGTTGCACCGCACCGGTCTATAGCGAAGATTCGCTTCATAGCGCAGTTGTTGAAATAATCGCCATGCCCGGTTCACATGTTAGATATACAACCGTTCAAAATTGGTCAAAAAATGTATACAATCTTGTTACGAAACGAGCGGTCGCTTATGAGGGTGCATTCGTTGAGTGGGTTGATGGAAACCTCGGAAGCAAAGTGACGATGAAATATCCGGCTGTTTATCTACTTGGCAAAGGTGCAAAGGCGGAAATTTTATCAATTGCTTACGCTGGGGCTGGACAACATCAAGATACAGGAGCGAAGATAATCCACGCAGCACCTTACACCACAAGCAACATTGTTTCAAAATCAATTAGCAAAAATGGTGGAAGGACGAGTTACAGGGGTCTTGTGAAAGTTCAAAAAGGCGCTATCGGTGTTAAATCAACCGTCCGCTGTGATGCTTTAATGCTTGATGAATTCTCAAGATCAGATACATACCCATACATGGAAATAGAGGAAGAGCTTGTAAGCATTGGTCATGAGGCGACGGTTGGTAAGATAAGCGAAGACCAACTTTTCTATCTTATGAGCAGAGGCTTAACTGAGAGCGAGGCATTGACGCTTGTAGTGCTTGGTTTTATTGAACCATTTGCAAAAGAATTACCCCTTGATTATGCAATTGAACTTAATAAACTTATAAAACTTGAGATGGAAGGTGCTATAGGATAAGCAAATTTAAAAACAAATGGAGGTGAAATAAATATGGCGCTCTTCATAGTTCAACATAGACATGAAGCGGATAATTGCCCAGCGAAAAATTCTGAACTCGGGCAAATGCTTCTTAAACATTTGGCATCTGCAAAAGATTACAAAATTGAAATTAAATCAGAAGGTGTTGCTGACGGTTCACATAGATTATTTTTGTTCGTTGAATCGGAAAATCGCGAAAATGTTGAAAACTTTATGAAGCCCTTTACTCAATTTGGTGAGGTTGAAATTTTATCCGCTTCACTTTGCGAAGATGTCGTCGGAAGAGGCGGTTGCTAATTTTTTTAATTTTCTTTAACTTTATCACGAAAACTAACCCAGAAAGATTATGTTCGAAGTTATTTTGCCGAACTGTTTGTCCCTTGAAACGATAAATAAACTTTCCGTAGAAAGGAGCGAACCTTCATGGCTCGCCGAAAAAAGAAACCTTGCTTTTGAAACTTTCGACGAGCTAACTTTACCTGAATCAAAATACACAAAGATAAAGGGTCTCAACTTAGAGATTTTAAATCCCTTTTTAAGCGGAAACCCCGATAAAGTTCTATTTGACATAAACAAACTTGACATCTTCATCGTCCAGGCGAATACTTCCGTCAAATATAAAGTCTCCCCAAAGTATTCCGACAAAATCGTTCTTTTACCGCTATCGGAAGCGCTGAAAAAATACGAGGATTTAGTAAAGGAGAAAATCTTCACGAAGTTCAAATTTGATCAAAACAAATTTACTTCTCTTCATCTTGCGCTTTTAAATTCGGGCGTATTCATTTATATTCCGGATAACCTTGAAATCCCCGAACCAATTTACATAGTCAACGAGGTTCAATCCGAAAACGCAGGGATATTTGCACATAATTTAATTTTGATAGGACGCAATTCATATATTACAATTGTTGAGGAAAATCATTGTTGTCTTGGAAATGAGTATGCTGTTGTTACAAATGTAAGCGAGATATTTGGTGGGGAAGAGAGCAAGGTCAATTTTATAAGCATAAATAATCTTGCCAGCGGAATTTATAACTACATCGAAAGAATTTTCATCCCAGAAAAAGATGCGAAGATAAATTTCATTGTAAATTGGCTGGGCGGAAAATTAACACTCTCAAAACATGAGGCATTTCTTGAAAAGCCCGGCGCGGAATTAAGAGATGTTCAAATCGCATTTGGCACAGAAACACAACATTTTGATTTGACAAGTTACACTCAACATATAAGCCCTTACACGAAAAGCGATGTTGTGATGCGTGGTGTTTTCAAAGATAAAGCAAGGGCTGTTTTTTACGGGCTTGTCGACATTGAAAAAGATGCTCATGATTCTGATTCGTTTTTAAGTGAACATGCGATGCTTTTGAATCCTGGCGCTAGAGCAAATGCCATTCCATCTCTACAGATTAAAAATGCAAATGTCAGGGCAGGTCACGGAGCAACCGTAGGGCAAATCGATGAGGAACAAATTTTTTACCTTATGACGCGTGGCTTAAGTGAAAGTGAGGCAAGGAAAATAATCGTTGAAGGATTTTTACTCCCAGCGTTTGATGAAATTAGAATTGACTTCGTTCGTCAAAGGATTCAGGAGATGATACATCAAAAATGGGATGCCACATTTTAAAAATAAAAATCGCTTGACAGATGGATGAACTTCAACTTGAAATTTTACTTGACCATTATCAAAACCCAAGAAACTTTGGACATCTGGGGAACCCGGACATAATTCATGAAGAAGGAAATCCCTCGTGCGGAGATCAAATAAGGATTGAAATCAAACTTGAAGACAACAAAATTGCCGATATTAAATTCACCGGTAAAGGTTGCACGATAAGCCAGGCGTCTGCGTCTATTTTAACCGAAATTGTCAAAGGGAAAACGCTTGACGAGGTTAAAAACTTCGGCAAGGAGGATATGTTAAATGCTCTTGGGATTCCGATAAGTCCGATAAGATTAAAATGTGCTTTGCTTGGTTTAAAAGTTCTGAAGGCGGGAATTTATGGAATTAACACATGGCCAGATGAAGAAGATTAAAAACAAAAATTTTGAAAAGATGACCGCTCAAGGGAAATATATTGAATTAGCAAACGTGAACGAAATAAAAAATGGCGAATTAAAAGTTTTCGATGTAGACGGCGAATCGATTATTTTGATAAATTTCAACGGAGAATTTTTCGCTTATAAAAACCAATGCTCACATATGGAGTTTGAATTGAGCGATGCTGAAATCGAAGGGGAGATTTTAACCTGTCCTTGGCATGGCGCGCAATTCAACATAAGAACTGGAGACGTTGTGCGTCTTCCCGCCTCCGAACCCCTTGAAAAATACGAAGTCAAGGTCGAAAACGGCAAAATTTTAGTGAAAATTTAAAAAAGAAAACCATATGAGAGAACAAAACAGTGAAATCATAAGTTCTAAAATTAACATTGAAAAAATAAGAAACGATTTCCCCATCCTAAATCGAGTCATCAACGGTTATCCTGTAATTTATTTTGACAATGCAGCTACAACTCAAAGACCAAAACAAGTTATCGACGCAGTTAAAAATTTTTACGAAAACACCAATGCCAACATTCACCGTGCGGTTCACACCTTAAGTTACGAGGCAACAATAGCTTATGAAGAAGCACATAAGAAAATAGCAAAATTTATAAACGCCAACTCATGGCGCGAGATAATTTTCACAAGAAATGCAACAGAAGCGATCAATTTAGTTGCTTACGCGTGGGGATTGCAGCACCTGCAAAAAGATGATGAGGTTATCGTTACATTAATGGAGCATCATTCAAATATCGTCCCTTGGCAGTGGCTGAGAAAATTCAAAGAAATAAAGTTGAAATTCGTCGACATTACCGATGATGGTTATCTCAAGATTGAAGAGTTTGAGAAGCTAATAACACCGAGGACAAAACTCGTTGCTGTCGTTCATGCATCAAATGTTCTTGGGACGATAAACCCGGCGAAAGAGATAACGCAAATTGCGAAATCAAAAGGTTGTTATGTTTTAATTGATGGTGCACAATCAACTCCACACATTAAAGTTGATGTTCAAGATATAAGATGTGATTTCTTCGTAGCATCGGGACATAAGATGCTTGGCCCAACTGGAATTGGTTTCTTATATTCAAGACGTGAAATCCTTGAGGAGATGAATCCGTTTCTCTACGGCGGAGATATGATAAGCACAGTGACAACAGAAGACGCAACATGGAATGAATTGCCCTGGAAATTTGAGGCTGGGACACCAAACATCGCCGGTGGAATAGGACTCGGTGTTGCGGTCGATTATCTACAAGAGGTTGGGATGGATAAGGTTTTTGAACATGAGAAAGAACTTTTGAATTATGCTTTTGAAAAAATGAATGAAATCCCAGATATTGAAATTTACGGGCCGAGAGAAAATCGGCTTGGTGTGATTTCCTTTAACATACGTGATATCCATCCCCATGACATTGCTGGCGTTCTCGATCAACATGGTATAGCTGTAAGGTCCGGAAATCATTGCACACAGCCACTTCTTGCACGCCTTGGAGTTGAAAATACAGTTAGAGCAAGTTTTTACATCTACAACACATTTGAGGAAATCGATAGGTTTGTCGATGCTTTGAAAAAAGCAGTGAAAATTTTCAAAAGAAACAAAGTATAAAGATGGCTTTACGCTTCCCCATTTATCTTGATAATCATGCGACGACACCACTTGACCCGAGAGTTCTTGAAGCGATGCTTCCATACCTTACCGAAAAATTTGGAAACGCATCAAGTAGACAACATCAATTTGGATGGGAGGCCGAAGCCGGTGTTGAACTTGCACGGAAACAAATTGCAGAGCTAATTAATGCAAATCCGAAGGAAATCATCTTCACAAGCGGTGCGACCGAATCAATTAATCTCGCCCTTAAAGGAACTGCCCTCGCTTATTCAGAAAAGAAAAATCACATAATTACAACACAAATAGAACACAAAGCAACTTTAGATACTTGCAAAAGACTTGAGAATATGGGATTTAAAATTGACTATGTGCCGGTTGATAGATATGGTTTGGTTGATCCGGATGAGATCAAAAAAAGAATCACTTCGGAGACAATTCTTGTAAGCGTGATGTTTGCAAATAATGAAATCGGGACGATCGAACCAATTGAAGAAATTAGCAAAATTTGTGCGGAAAGAGGCGTTCTCTTCCACACAGATGCAGCACAAGCACTGGGGAAAATTCCAATCGATGTTCAAAAGTTAAACATCGACCTCATGTCAATGTCAGCACATAAAGTTTACGGTCCGAAAGGCGTCGGCGCTCTTTTCATAAAAAAGAAAACACCCAAAATCAAAATCATCCCGCTCATCGATGGTGGTGGCCACGAAGGGGGTCTGAGATCCGGGACACTTAATGTCCCCGGAATTGTCGGATTTGGAAAAGCATGCGAAATAGCAAAGGCTGAGATGGAAGAGGAAGCTAAAAGGGCAAAGTATCTGCGAGATAAATTGCAAAATGAAATAATGAATAAGCTTGAAGATGTCTATTTAAATGGGCATCCAACGAATAGGTCGCCTAACAACTTAAATTTGAGCTTTTTCGGCGTCGAAAGTGAAGCGATATTTATGGGAATGAAAGAAGTTGCCCTATCGAGTGGCTCAGCTTGTTCATCTGCAAGCGTTGAGAAATCTCATGTCTTAAAAGCGATCGGATTAAATGACGATCTAATCTCAAGCGCAATAAGATTTGGTATCGGCAGATTTAACACTGAAGAAGAAATAGATTATGTGATAGCTCGAATTGTCGAGGTCGTGAAGCACTTGCGAGATATTTCTCCGAGATATAAATTAAGAAAAGAAACAGCTAAATTTTGAAATAAAAACCCGGCGTTGAAAGATGAAGGAAATGAAGGAAGTTCAAATTCTTCAAGATAATTGGGAGGAATTTTTAAACTTCATGAAGCAACGTTATCCACTTTACCATCTCTCGAACGTTTTTGTTCGGGACATCGAATACGCCATAATCGATTATTTTTTGAACAGAGGTAGAAAGGTAAGTTTTGCGGAAGCGGAATATCTTGCGCAGAAATTTTCGGAGTTTATGGTTCAAAAAGGTGTTTTCAAACCAGTTAAAAATGAATACAACAAGGTTTGGACTTTGAATTATTCGCAGTTTAAAAAGCCAAGTGTTCAAAAAACCGGTGAAACTAAAACTTAACATGGAGGAAAAATTAATGAGTCAAAGAAATGAAATCAAAGAAGTGATAAAAATTTCTGAAAGAGCGGCAAAGGAGATAAAGCAAATAATCCAAGATAACAATATACCATTGGAATATGCGCTCAGAATTGGCGTCAAAGCAGGGGGTTGCTCTGGATTTACTTATGTTCTCGTTTTTGATTTGGTAAAAGAGAACGATGCTGTTTTTGAGTCAAACGGAATAAAAGTTGCGATTGATCCAAAAAGTTTATTTTATCTCAAGGGAACCGAGCTTGATTTCGTCGATGGGTTGATGGAACGTGGCTTTGTCTTCCATAACCCGAATTCTGTTAGAGGTTGTGGATGTGGGCATCCCTTCTCCGTTTAAAAATTAAATCTATTTTTTAAATGCTCACAAGAAGAAAATTCCTAAAAAGCACTGGCTTGGCGATCCTGTCTTTGCCGTTCATAAAACTTTCAAATCCTTTTCTAAAAATTAAACAAAAAAAGGAGGTAAGAATGCCTTACGAAGCAAAAAACTTTGACCATCTGCTTGGAACGCCTGGTTTCAGTGACCAGCTTCTAAAGAACCATTTCACTCTTTACCAAGGATATGTGACGAATACGAATAAGCTTGCCGATACACTTGCCCAAATGGTTAAAGAAGGAAAGGTTGGGACGCCAGAGTACGCAGAGCTGAAGAGAAGATTCGGATGGGAATTTAACGGAATGAGGCTTCATGAATACTACTTCGGGAATATGATAAAAGGAGGAAAGGAACTCGACAAGGGTTCGGCTTTCTATAAAAAGTTAACCGAGGATTTCGGTTCATATGAAAATTGGGAAAAGGATTTCAAATCAACCGGCGGTATGAGAGGAATCGGTTGGGTTGTGCTTTACCTTGACCCGATTGCTAACAGATTGTTCAATACTTGGATAAATGAACATGACCTCGGACATCTGGCAGGTTCAATTCCGCTTCTCATAATGGACGTTTTCGAGCATGCCTATATGATTGATTACGGTCTTAAGAAAGCCGACTATATTGAGGCTTTCTTCAAAGCGATTGATTGGAACGTAGTGGTCAATAGATTTAACAATGCTCCAAAAGTAACTATGTAAAAAAAATCATACGGCGGTCCTTGTGACCGCCTTTTTATTTATGTTAAACGTCTGTATAGTCAGCATCGGTAAAGTGGATGAAATATCAATTGACATTTTAATCAAAAACCTTCCTGTTCACTTCAATCTTAATGTAACGAAATTAAAACAAATTGAAATCCCGAAAGTAAGTTTCAACCAAAGGAGAGGACAATTTAACTCTTCAGTTATACTGGAATATATAACCGAATTAAAACGAAGCAATTGCGACTTCATCCTTGGGATAACAGATGTAGATCTCTATACCGACGGTTTGAATTTTGTTTTTGGCGAAGCAAATCCACAATACGGCGTCTGTATAATTTCAACCTTTAGATTAAGACCTGATTTTTACGGTAAAAACCTCGATTTAAAAATTTACACAAAAAGAATTTTAACTGAGGCTGTTCACGAACTCGGGCATCTTCTTAACTTAAAACACTGTACAAATCCCAAATGTGTTATGTTCTTCTCAAACTCGATCATTGACACTGATAGAAAAAGTTTCCTTTTTTGTGAAAAATGTAAGGAAAAGGCAAAGATTCAAAAATGAAGAAATACATACACGACAAACATTTTACGCTCGAAGAAGCGCGTCGACTTCTCCTTCAGATAAAACAAGATGTCTTAAGAATAGTCGAGTTAAATAGAATTCTTAATGAAAAAGGCTACGACATTTATAGACACAGATATTTCGGGGGTGGGCCAAATGGAGAGAGGCATTATCCACGTGAACTCGAAGAATTGATAGGTTTAATCGACAAGCTCGAATCAAAAGGGGCATTGGTGAAAAGTTTAGAACTTGGACTTGTCGATTTTCCACATATAAAAGATGATGGGGAAGAAGTTTATCTGTGCTGGGAAATTGATGAAGATGATATTTATTTCTGGCATAGAATTCAAGATGGATTTGCTGGGAGAAAACCCATCGAAGAGCTTTAAGTTAAGCTCATCGCTTTACTAATTTCCTCAGCGTCGTTAAGTTGGATATATCAAATTTATCATCACTACCTTTTGGTGTTTCTATGATCTTGGGAATGTTTTTGAAGGCGGGATTTTGCATTATGTAATGAAATGCAACTTTGCCAATGTATCCCTTCCCTATATGATAATGTCTATCAACGCGTGAATTTAACTCGCGTTTTGAATCATTTAAATGGAAAACTTTTATCTTCTCAATCCCGATAATTTCATCAAATTCCTTAAAAACATTCTCGCAACCTTTTTCTTCTCTTATGTCATAACCTGCAGAGAACAAATGACAAGTATCGATGCAAACGCCAATGCGATCTTTGTCATCAACTAAATCTATGATCTTCTTTATCTGCTCAAATTTATATCCAATTGCGCTTCCCTGTCCCGATGTAATTTCGATAACCGTCAAAGTTTTAAAATTTTTTGTCTCATTATGAGCGAGATTAATTGATTCAGCGGCTAATTTTATCCCGTAATCCTCACCTTTTCCAAGATGCGCTCCGGGATGGAAAACAAGACACATTGCGCCTATGCTTTCGCATCTTCTAAGTTCGTCTATAAATGCTTTTCTTGATTTCTTTAATATCTCCCCATCGCTTGCACATAAGTTTATAAGATATGAACTATGAACAACAACTGGATGGATGTTGAACTTTTTTAACTCGGTTTGAAATTTCTCTATTTCTTCTTCTGTTAACTCCCTTGATTTCCATCGCACATTGCTTTTAGTGAATATCTGTATCGTTTCGCATCCGATTTTCACTGCCCTTAAAACAGCATTAGGCAATCCTCCTGACACAGAGACATGAGCCCCGATGTTTAGCCCTTTCAAATTCTTCATCTTCTTTTGAGTATGAAATAAAGGCCAAGTATTATCAACAAAACTGGCCAAAACTTTTCAATATTTTCCCACAGTTCAAAAGAATAGATAATTCCAAGATTTGTAAGTAAAAATAAAACGCCAATTCCAACAAGAACTACAGCAGGTAAAAGCAATGCGAAATCTTTTGGACGATTAACAAACGACATAAAAAAGGATAAGCCGATGACTATCATAACAACTGGCCAAAAGAAGTGAACATCCGGATTTAGAAATCCAAAAGAGTCAATGAAAAGATAAATGCCAAAGAAAAACAAAATTGAACCCCAAAAAACTTTTCTATTCGAGTCGAGTCCAAAGCCTGAATATCCAAGATACGCCCCGTAGATAACAGAAATAATCGATATAACTTTTTCCCAACCAAGAGATAAAATTCCAATTTTATCAAGCAAGATAACTAAACCAACGATAACCAAAATAACGCCAAGGAAAAGCGATACCTTGTCCTTGTGCTTACCTTTTGCGTTTACCGGTTTATCCATCATTTATCAACCTCTAAATGTTGTTACATTTTTTATAAGGTTTTACTCAAAAGATCTTCAAAGGTTTCACGTCTACGTATAAGATAATAATTCTCTCCATCAATTAGAACTTCCGGAGGCTTTAGCCTTGCGTTATAATTTGAGCTTAAAACAAAACCGTAAGCCCCGGTTGTCATCACAGCAATGTAATCTTCTCTTGAAAGCTTTGTGATTTTTCTATCACACGCGATAAAATCACCCGTCTCACAAACGGGTCCAACGATATCTGAAATTTCTATTTCATCCGTTTTAATTTCAACTGGAACAATTTGATGATAAGCGTTGTATAGAGCTGGTCTTATAAGTTCGGTCATCGCGATATCGGTTACGACAAAATTTTTCGCCTTGCTTTTCTTCACATAAAGAACTTTGCCGACGATGATTCCAGAACTTGCTATCAAAAATCTACCCGGCTCAAACATAATTTCACATCCTGTTTGCTTCAAAATTTTAAGAACTTCGGATGCAAAGACTTTTAGATCAAGTTCCACGTCATCATTTTCTTCGAATGGCAATTTCTCGTGTCGAATGACATTTTTATGCTTCACACCCAAACCACCGCCGAAATCGATATGAGAAATTTTTACACCCGTTTTTTCAACTTTCTCAATATAATTAACGATAAATTTCGCTGTTTCAACAAATGGTTCCACATTAACAATTTGAGAGCCTATGTGTGTATGAATGCCAATTATTTCAACGTTTGATAATTCTGAACCCTTTTTAAAAACTTCAAATGCTTCATCCGCCTCGATTCCAAATTTACTTGTTTTTATCCCGGTCGAGATATAAGGATGTGTTTGCGCGTTGATATCAGGATTTACCCTTATCAAAACGTTTGCTTTCTTGTTAACTTGCCTTGCGATTTCATCTACTATAAAAAGTTCTCTTGCTGATTCGATGTTGAGAGAAAAAATCTCTTTTTCGATCGCAAACCTTATTTCTTCTTCATATTTTCCTACGCCCGTGAAAGAGATATCCTCCGGTTTAAACCCCGAAGCCAAAGCGATATATATTTCACCGGCAGAAACAGTGTCGGCACCGGCACCAAGCTCCTTTAAAATTCTCAATATTGATGGATTTGAATTTGCTTTGAGTGCGTAAAAAATTTTTGCATCGCTAAGCAAACTTTTGAGCAATTTGAAATTATCAACTATCTCCGCCTTGCTATAAATGTAGACTGGAGTTCCAAATTCCACCGCAATTTTTCTGACCGGAACGTTCTCGCAATAAAGCTCATCACCTTTGTAATAGAAATGAAGCAACTTCAGCTCCTTTTTTATAAAAAGATAACTTGAAATGTTTTAATTTACTAGCAAAATTTTCAAAAAATCGGCTGAAAGTAAAAAAGGACGCCAAAAGGCGTCCCCGAATTGAAATCCTTAATTTAAATTCATTTTAACAATCCAAGTCTTCGATATTTCTCAACATACTTTTCATAAAGTCTAACCTGTTTGTTCGTCAGATCGACTTTCCTGCCCTGAATGAATTCATAAACAACCTGAGTCCGGATTTCGAGAGGGTCTCCTGTTGTAACAATAAGAGTTGCGTCTTTTCCAGGTTCAATTGAGCCAACTTTGTCTGCGACGCCTAGGATTTCAGCAGGATAAATGGTTATAGCTTTTATAGCTTCATCGCGAGGGAGCCCAAAGGCTGCACAAGTTGCAGCCTGGTATGGCAAATTTCTCTCGTTATAATATCCACCTTCACCAGCGATGCAAAATTTAACACCAGCTTTATAAAGTTTATATGCCACTGTGAACGGCTCATCGTAATCAGAATCCGAATTTGATGGCAATCGATGGATATTCGTTAAAATAACCGGGATACCTTTATTTTTCAGGACATCTGCTACCCTCCACGAATCCGCACCGCCGACAACTACAATTTTAACTCCTTCGCTTTCAGCCCATTCAATCGCGGATAAAATTTCCTTTGATGAATTCGCATGAACGGAAACGGGGACTTTGCCCTCAAGAACCGGAATCATCGCTTCGTACTTCAAATCGGTATCATGATAAGGAATTCCTTTTTGAGTTTCTGCTTCTTTAGCCTTTTTATAGGCTCTTGCTTTTGAAAATGTCTCTCTAATAAGTTGAAGACGTCTTTCGGTTTCCTTTCTCAATTCTTCAGGATTTTGTCTTGTGAAAGCAAATCTTCCGCTGGGTTGAACCATTCTTGGCCAATAGATATGAAGCCCAACGGGCGCTTTCAATGTCATCTCTTCCCACGTCCAACCATCGAGCATCATAAGGGCGGATTGCCCAGCTATAAGCTCACCTGTAGGGACAACAAGAACCGTTGTTATACCATTTGCACGGGTTACGGGTGGATGCTCGCTATCCGGATTAAAAACAACCTCGGCGCGAACGTTCGGATTTATAAGTCCAACTTCTGTGACATCTCGAGTTGCTCTTATAGCGCCAATTTCAATTAAACCGATAGTTGTAAAAGCATTTATAAGCCCTGGGTAAACATGTTTCCCCTTAACATCAATTATTTCAGCGCCTTTCGGAATCCCGACATTCCTTCCAACCGCGACAATTTTTCCTTTATCAAACAAAACAACGCCATTTTCAATTGTCCCATTTGTGATTGTGTGAACAGTTGCGCCAACAAGGGCGATCGGTTTATTTTGCGGTTTTCCGGGAATTATATCAGAAGCGATCAATTTAAATGTGAAAATTAAAATTAAACTCGAAATAACTTTTATCTTCATAGCTTAGACCTCCTTTTTAGTTTGGCTGTGTTGCAAATTGTGGCTGTCTTGTGGAAGACTTCACCTCAAGAATCTTCTGAATAATAAACGCCCTTTGCTTTTTTACTTCCTCACGTATCTTCAAATCCTCGTTTCTGTCGAAATATTTTCTCCCCTCGATCCAGGTCTGCTCGCAAATTGTATATGTTGAAAGCGGATTTCCACTCCAAATGACAAAGTCTGCGTGTTTTCCAGGTTCAAGGGAGCCAACATATCTATCAATTCTCAACTGTTTCGCGGGATTTATAGTTACAAGTTTAAGTGCTTCCTCTTCGGATAAACCACCATACTTAACAGCTTTAGCCGCCTCAAGATTTAATCTTCTTGCAAGCTCATCACTATCTGAGTTAAACGATGTCACAACCCCAACCTTTTCCATTAAGGCACCATTGTACGGGGTTGCATCGTAGACCTCAAATTTATAAGCCCACCAATCGCTGAAAGTTGAAGCGCCGGCACCATGCTTTGCGATAACCTCCGCTATTTTATATCCCTCAAGAACATGTTGAAGCGTTGCAATTCTAAATCCAAAATCTTCCGCAATCCTCAAGAGCATCAAAATTTCATCTTGTCTATATGAGTGCGCATGGACAAGGCGCTTTCCTTTAAGAATTTCAACCAACGCCTCAAGTTGAAGGTCTTTCCTTGGGGGAATCAAAACTTTCTTTTTGCTTTCTTCTCTATACGTATCCCATGCCTTTTCATAATCGATCGCAGACTTAAAAGCATCCCTTATAATTTGTTCAACACCCATCCTTGTCTGAGGATATCTTGTCGTGTATCTATCGCCCCAGTTACTTTGTTTAACATTTTCGCCAAGTGCAAATTTGATCCCAGCTGGAGCTTCTTTAAAGATCAACTCATCCAGCAAAGAACCCCATCTATATTTCAAAACTGCATTTTGACCACCGATCGGATTAGCTGAACCATGCAACACATTTGCAACTGTAACGCCACCAGCAAGTTGTCTGTAAATATTTATGTCATCGCTGTTTATCACATCTTGAATTCTAACCTCGGCTGTTATCGCTTGAGTTGACTCATTTACACCACCAGTTATCGCAGTGTGAGAGTGTGCATCGATTATTCCCGGTGTTACATGCTTTCTTGTTGCGTCAATGATGACAGCACCCTTAGGAGCTTCGAGATTTTTCCCAATCTTCTCTATTATTCCACGTCTAATGAGCATGTCAGCATTTTCAAGTTTGCCTGCATCTGAGCATGTCCATATCGTCGCATTTTTGATCAAGATATATTCTGGCTGTTCCGGTGGCTTTAAAAGTCCAAATGCACCATCTGGATATGTCACAGGCAAAGGTTCAAACTTTACTTTTTTGATTTGTCGTTGTCTTTCATCTCTTCGTTCGGAAATTTTTTCCGCAGAGAAAACCAATCTTTCTCCAGTCAAAAATTCCGCATAACCTTCAATTTTATTTCTCTTTACAAATGCAGAAATTCTTACAACCCCGCTTATCCCAATTGAGTCACCATTGAAAGCAAGCGTTAGATTATTGTCGAATAAACTCACCTTGAGAAAACTTACCGACTTTGTTCCCTTTCTGATATTTCCCCTCAAATTTTTAATTTGCCCAGTTATGCTGAAACTCAGAGTATCATTATTTAATTTGGCTTTCCATTCACCGCGCGGGTCAAACTCAGGCATTCCTTCAACATCATACTTTTCACCATCAACCCATACTTGTAATATCTTTGCATTGTCATCAAAAATGTTTTTATCAGTGATTATAAAATTTGCCATTTTACCCGGTTCAATTGAGCCAAGAAGTTTATCAAGTTCAAGAAGTTTCGCAGGAGTTAAAGTTAAAGCAGAAAGAGCCACATCTTCAGGAAGACCTCGTTCAACAGCTTTGCGAATCCTTTGCAAAAATTCAGATGCATTTTCAAGTCGATATGTAGTAAAGGCAAAGGTTACCCCAACATCATTTAGTCTTTTCGGATTTTCGGGCGCATTATACCAATGTTTAAGAGTTCTAAGGTCGATTTGCTCCGCATCGTCAGGATTTTCGACATCTGGCGGTTTTGGGAAATTAACAGGTAAGATCACGGGAAAACCGGTGTTTTTAACTGCCTCAGCTCTGCGATATTCATAACCACTCCCAATTATCCATGCATTCAAAGAGAATTCCTTTGCGATTTTCGCGCATCTTAAAAAGTCAAGTTCATCGCTCGCTTCAAAAGTAACTGGCTCCCCCTTCAAGGTGCTTTGAAGAGCCTCAAGCGAAGAATTCACCTCGGGTCTTGGGAGAGATGGATTTTTCAAAAAAGCATCCCATGCTAACACATACCATTGTGCATCGAGAAATGTTTGACGAATTAAAGCAATATTCCCCATCAATGAGTTTGGATAAACATCTCTTCCAAATCCACGAATAAATGCTATATGCTGAGCGACAATAGGTTTTATTACAACATCATTTGGTGACTTTCCATCTGCAAGCATCACAAGAACGCTTCTTCCTTTGAAGATTCCTTCCCTTGGCACGCTAAGAACGACAGTAAAACCTTGTGCTCTCAATTTCTCTGCTTCTTTCGGGTCGGGTGAGAATATCTCCAAAGCAAGTTTGTGCGAAAGAACACTTGGGTTCCAACTTCCAGCGCCGGCTTTTTTAACTTCAGGTTGCTGTGGTTGTTGCTCTGTTGGTTGAGCCCTTTCTGGAGGCTTTGGCATTCCATAATTTGTGTAAAGATCAATGAAACCCGGATAGAGTATCTTTCCAGAAAGGTCTATCACCTGGGCATCGCTTGGAATTTGTACATTTGCTCCAACTGCTTCGATAATTCCATTTCTTACTATCACTATTCCCTTATCAATTACTTTCCCCGGCGCTTGAACGATTTTCACATTGGTAAAAGCAAAAACTTTAGGGGGATTGTCTCTTAATCCCTCAACCGGCTTCGTATACTGTTGAGCAAAAGCTGTTACGACGAGAAAGGTAAACAAAGTATATAAAATTTTTCGCATGTTTTTTCACCTCAACTTTTTTCTTTTTAGTCGTTTTCTTTGAAAGATATGTTTCAAAAACAAAAAGCGGTGAGAAGGTACTTCTCACCGCCGTGGGGATAACCCTGGGTGGGGATGGACCCAGGGTGTGGGAATTATTCAACTTTCATATCCTCAAGTTTTCGCCTTAAGATTTCGTTTACAATCTTTGGATTAGCTTTCCCCTTAGTTAACCTCATAACTTCACCAACAAAATATCCAAATAATTTATCTTTTCCAGCGAAATATTTCTCGACATTTTCTCTATTTTGCTCAAGCACTTGAACAACTGCTTCTTCAATAAATTTTTCATCACTTATCTGCAAAAGCCCTTTTCTTTCAACAACCTTTATCGGCTCTTCTCCGGTTTCAGAGACTTCCTCGAGAATTTTCTTTGCTGTGTTTTGATTGATTTTGCCTTCGTTGACAAGGTTTATCAACTGCGCCAAGTAAACGGGCTTAACTTTGAAATCCGTGATGTCGATTTGTTTATCATTTAAAATTTTTAAAACCTCGACCATTATCCAGTTGCTTGCGGATTTAAAATCATTGGTGAACTTAACACATTCTTCGTAGTAATTCGCAAGTTCTTTTGGTGATGTTAACACCTCTGCATCATATCTCGGAAGACCATAATCTCTCATAAATCTAACTCGTTTCTCATCAGGCAATTCTTGGATAGTTCGTCTAATTTCATCTATCCATTCCTCAGATACAATAACTGGGACAAGATCTGGCTCGGGGAAATATCTATAATCATGAGCTTCTTCCTTTGTTCTCATCGGTTTCACAACCCCAGAAAATGCATCCCAGAGCAAAGTCTCTTGGACTATCGTCCCACCACTCTCAAGGATTTGAATCTGTCTGTTAATTTCATGCTCAAGTGCCTTTTCAACATTTTTAATTGAGTTCATATTCTTAACTTCAGTTTTAGTCCCAAGCCTTGTATCATCTTTCAACCGAACAGATACATTTGCGTCACATCTAAGTGAGCCTTCCTCCATATTCCCATCGCATATATCAAGATATTGAACTAACTGTCTTATCTTTGCCAAATAAAGCCCGGCTTCTTCAGGAGTTCTAATGTCAGGTTCAGTTACAATTTCAAGCAAAGGAACACCACATCTGTTTATGTCAATCAGCGTATCGACATCTTGATCATGGATTGATTTCCCCGCATCTTCTTCCATATGAATTCTTCTTAGACGAATCTTTTTCTTCTCACCATTTTTAAGCTCTATTTCGATATAACCATCGTAGCAAATTGGTTCTTCATACTGGGAAATCTGATAACCCTTGGGCAGGTCAGGATAAAAATAGTTTTTTCTTGCAAAGATTGAATAAGTTCTGATTTTGCAGTGAGTTGCGAGACCAAGTTTAATTGTAAATTCAACGACTTTTTTATTTAAAACCGGCAATGTCCCAGGCATTCCAAGGCAGATTGGGCAAACATTTGAATTCGGTGGAAGGCCAAACTTTGTTGAGCAACTACAAAAAGCTTTTGAGTTTGTTAATAACTGCGCATGGACCTCGAGCCCTATTACAGCTTCGTATTTATCCGAAAGAAGCATAACTTTTGGGGCTTGCTTTCTTTTTAGAAATAAAATACGAAATAAACTTCGACAAAAGCAAATTCACCTTGACAAGATGCTTTTTAATTCCCCACATTATTAAAGGTATGTAAAATAAAAAAGACCCGGCAGCGACCTACTCTCCCGGTCGCTCGCGCGGCCAGTACCATCGGCGCTTGAGGGCTTAACTTCCGTGTTCGGAATGGGAACGGGTGTTTCCCCTCCGCTATAGCCACCGGGTCAGAAACCCTTCAAGGTGAAAATATTTCTTAAAAACAATCACAAACAGGATATCCACCTATACACCTACAGCTGGCTCCGCGTGTACACTCAATAGCCGCACACGAACCAAAAGTACAACTAACAGTACAACTTGGTCCCTTCTCTATTTTATATTCTTTCACCTCAGGTATGGGCAATTTTGAGAGAAAATTTTCAAATTTACTTTTTTCAGACTCGGTCAACTTCGATAATTCAGACTCAAAAACACGAACCCAATGAATATAATTTACATAATCTCCAGCCTTTGCGTATTTAAAAGCTTCTTCAAACGATTTTATTAAATCGACCTTTTTTTGAATGATTCATCTTCCTTTAGCCACGATATCATTTTATTAAAATTTTCCTCATGCTGTGGTAAAATAATTATCTTAACTTTTGACTGAGCTAGTGAAAAACTAACAATTAAAATAATAACGCCAAGAGCCAAAACCAAACTCTTCATGGTCTTTTCCCTTAACTTTTTTAATTTTTAGAAGGGTGAGCTGAACCCATAGACAGAGGCTTACACCTAAGCGACCCAACCTATGTACAGTAAAATTAATTTGGCTAAGTCGCACGGCCGATTAGTACCGCTCGGCTCAATCCCTTGCGGGACTTACACCTGCG
>FWPU01000103.1_pt1:157500-260374 | contig 260374 bp, 220 predicted proteins | sample 2228361 | NCBI WGS metagenome assembly FWPU01 (sample SAMEA103939777, study PRJEB20133) | metagenome
TGTGCATGCCTTTTTCCAAAGAACTCATTTATTCAGGCGATTACAAATATAATAAAATTTTTGCTTATTGTCAAGTTTTAAAACTCTCAATGCCTTACAATGGGCAATCATAAATATACAAAACAAAAAATTAAAAGTCAAATTTAAAACCTCACGCCAAATTGCTTTTCCAAATTCAGTTCATTATTTTTACTCCAAAAACAAAAAATCTCAAGTAAATGCAAAAATTATTGACAAAGGATGAATTAATCAATAACCTTTATGAACTTGCATACAACCTTTGGTGGACTTACAACCCAAGCGCCCAAGAAATTTTCGAAACGCTTTCACCAACTCTATGGAAATTATCAAACCATAACCCGATTCTAGTACTAAAATCAATCTCAAAAGATGAACTTAAAGCGAGATTATCAAATCCAAACCTTACTAAAAAAATCGAAAACGTTTTAAACGAATTTAACCAATATATAAACTCTAAATCAACCCTTTCAAAAAATAATTTCCCCGAGTTTACAAACCATCCAATCGCCTACTTCACAGCCGAATTTGGTCTCCATGAATGCTTGCCAATTTACTCCGGAGGACTTGGAATTTTATCCGGAGATCACGCCAAATCCGCAAGTGATATAGGATTAACCTTTGTTGGCATAAGTCTATTTTACAGACAAGGATACTTCGATCAAAAAATTGCAGAAAATGGATGGCAAATTGAAGAATATAATCTCGTTCAACCCGAATTTTTACCTTTAAAACTTGTTGTAGATAAAAACAATCAACCTTTAAAAATCAAACTAAACATCGCTCATTCTGATGTTTTTCTACAAGCATGGGAAGTAAAAGTTGGGATTTCAAAAATTTATCTTCTTGACACAAACTTGCCAGAAAACGATTTTCATTATAGAGATATAACAAGCAAAGTTTATGGCGGTGATGCAACCATGCGGATCTTTCAGGAAATAATCCTGGGAATTGGAGGCGTAAGATTTCTCAAAGCAATTGGTATAGAGCCGACAGTTTACCATATAAACGAAGGACATAGCGCCTTTTTAACACTTGAACTTATGATGGAGGAAATAAATAAAGGGAAAACCAAAGAAGAAGCTGAAAAAATTGTAAAAGAAAAATGCGTATTTACAACCCATACGCCAGTTCCAGCCGGACACGATAGATTTACACCGGATTTAATCGAATACGCCTTGTCTGGCTTTATAAAATCACTTGGAATGTCACTGAAAGAATTTTTATCATATGGTAGAATCCATCCCGATAACGATCAAGAACCATTCTGTATGACTGTCCTTACGCTTAAACTTTCAAGAAATGCAAACGCTGTAAGCGAACTCAACGGAATAGTCAGCAGAAAAATGTGGCAACCGCTCTTCAAAAGTAAATCAGAAAAAGATGTCCCAATAGAACATATAACTAACGGGGTTCACACCTTTACATGGCTTCACAAAATTACATTTGAATTCTGGAATAAAAAACTTGGAGATAAATTGTATGAAGAAATCGAAAACAGCAAACTTTGGGAAAGCATCCTTGATGAAAATTTTATCACCAACGAAGAAATTTGGGCAATTAGATATGAATTAAGACGCAATTTGATCGAGTTTGTCAGAGAAAAGGTGTTTTATCAAACTTTGAAAACTGATTCGAAACCAAATATATATTCAATTTTGTCACCCGACGCTCTTACAATTGGATTTTCAAGAAGATTTGCAACTTATAAAAGAGCCTCTTTAATTTTTTCGAACATGGAAAGAGCCAAGCGAATTTTCAACAATAAAGATAGACCGGTTCAAATAATTTTCGCAGGCAAAGCTCACCCAAGAGATGACGCTGGAAAAGAATTCTTACAAAAAATCGTTCAAATTTCTAAAATGCCCGAATTCTACGGCAAGGTTATATTTATCGAAAACTACGATATGAACATAGCAAGACATCTTGTCTCTGGTTGTGATCTCTGGCTTAACAACCCAAGAAGACCTCTCGAAGCAAGCGGAACAAGCGGACAAAAGGTTATCCTCAATTTTGGTTTAAACTTCAGCATACTTGATGGATGGTGGCGTGAGGCTTATAATGGAACAAATGGTTGGGCGATCGGAAAAGATGAATCTATCGAAGATCCAAATATCCAAGACAAGCTTGATGCGGAGTCGCTCTATCAAACGCTCGAAAACGAAATTATCCCCGCATTTTACAATAGAGATGAAAATGGGATTCCAAGGGAATGGATTAAAAAGATCCGAAATTCAATCGCATCGATAACCCCATTTTTCAACACAGACAGAATGGTCAAAGAGTACACGGAAAAGTATTACCGAAAGAAGTGAAATTTGCTTATTAACATTTCAGTTTGTAATTTGGTTTAAAATTCAAAAACAACAAAAAGGGAAAATTTACCATGGCGCGAAGCTTAAACAAGGTTATGCTTATAGGTCATCTTGGCGCTGATCCTGAGCTTAGATATACACCAAGCGGTGTCCCGGTTGCCACATTTAGAATTGCTACAAATGAAACTTGGCGTGATGCGGAAGGAAAACCGCAAGAGAAAACTGAATGGCATACGATCGTTGTGTGGCGGAAACTTGCGGAGTTGACAAACGACTTGCTTAAAAAAGGAAGCAGGGTTTATGTTGAGGGTCATCTTCAAACAAGAACTTATGAAGATAAAAACGGAATAAGAAGAACTGTCACAGAGATCGTCGCTGACGATATAATTTTACTTGAACCAAGAATTGCGAAAAATGGAACGGTACAAGAAGTTCAACAAAGGATAGCACCACAAGAACAAATCGAAACAGATATCCCAGACATATCCTTAGAACCACCACAGGAACCCAACGCTGATAAACCATCGGAAGATGACGAGCTTCCGTTTTAATAAAAATTTTACCTGATTTTATGCTGTACGATGCGCTCGCTCTGTCGATATTAATTTTTGTTTTGCTTATTTTATCCGGTCTTGTGTCCGGCTCTGAAGTAGCTTTGTTCTCATTATCGAATGAATCAATAGAAAAATTTTCAAAAAGCAAAGCAAAATCGCATAAACTTGTTTCAAAACTTTTAGAAAATCCACAAAGACTTTTAATCACCATATTAGTATCAAACAACATCATCAATATCGGCATCGCTTTAACCTCGACAATCCTTGCAATGAAGGTAAGCGATGCTCTTGGAATAAACCCTGAATATCTAATCTCACTCAACATAATCATAATCACCGCGCTCGTTTTGATCTTTGGGGAAATTTTGCCAAAGTTAATCTCTGCGAAACAACCAGAAAAAATAGCCCCGCTAATTTCCAATCCAATAAACATTATCTCAATAACCCTTTATCCGCTTGTCGAATTATTTTTGATCGTCATAAATTTATTTAAAAAAAGAATCCCAAAAATGACATCGAATCTTCTACTTGAAGAGATCAAACCACTTATTGAGCTCGGTGGGAAATACGGTGTAATCCAAAAAGAAGAAGAGGAGATAATAAAAAATCTTCTTCAATTCCCAAACAAGACGGTCAAAGATGTAATGACATCGCGAGTTGATATGGTCGCGGTTGAAGTTAACACAGAGATAAACCAAATCATCAAAAAAATTCGGGAAACAGGCTTATCTCGCCTACCGGTCTACCAAGAGCAAATCGACAACATCATCGGGATCCTTTACGCAAAAGATTTAATTCGATTTGTTAAAAATAAAAAAGCGAGAAAAAATTTTGATATAAGAAAGTTCCTTAAAGAACCAATCTTTGTCCCGGAGACGATGAAACTTGGAACACTGCTTCAGGAATTCAAACGAAAAAAGATGCATATAGCGATTGTCGTAGACGAATTCGGCGGGACAGCCGGGCTTGTGACACTTCAGGATATAATAATCGAAATTTTCGGCGAGATCGAAAGCAAAAAAGAAGAAAAAACTTTTGAAAAAATAAAAGAAAACGAGTTCATCATAGACGCCAGCCTCACCGTAGAGGAGGTAAACGAATTGCTTGGGACAAATCTAAAAACTACCCAAACCGATTACGACACCATTGGCGGTTTTATACTTGAGATAATGGGGAAAATTCCTAACGAAAAAGATGTTATAAATTATGAAAACCTTAAATTCACGGTCGAGGAAGTTGAAAACAGACGAATTAGAAAAATAAGAGTTGAAAAATTAAAAGAGCCAGAAAACAATGTTTAAAAAAATCTCTCACATTGGGATCGCAGTGAAAAATATCGAACAAGCGATAGAAACATTTTCAAAATTAAGCGAAATAAAGGATTACCATATCGAGACGGTTGAAGAACAAAAGGTACGTGTTGCGACTTTTAAGGTTGGAGAATCAAGGATAGAATTATTGGAACCAACATCGTCCGATTCACCTGTCGCGAAGTTCATCGAGAAAAAAGGCGAAGGAATTCATCACATCGCATTTGAAGTTGAAAATATCGAAGAAGAAATTGAAAAAGTAAAGCAAAAAAATTTTCAACTTATCGATTCAACGCCAAGATATGGCGCGAACAATTGCTTGATCGCTTTCGTTCATCCAAAATCTTTTAACAGTGTCCTTGTTGAATTAACACAAGAACTCAAAAAATGAACAAAGAACTTGAGGTAAAAATACAAAATCTCCCACAATCCCCTGGCGTTTACCAATTTAAAGATGCAACTGGAAAGGTAATTTATGTCGGCAAGGCAAAGAATTTGAAAAACAGAGTAAAAAATTATTTTATAAAATTACAACCGTTAAATCCAAAGATCAACGCGCTCGTTTCAAAAATATATGACGTCGAAATAATCGTTACTTCTTCCGAAGTTGAAGCCCTCATCCTTGAGGCAAACCTAATAAAAAAACTCAAACCTCGATACAATGTAAGCCTAAAAGATGACAAAAGTTACCCATATATCGTCGTGACAAACGAACCATTCCCACGCGTATATTCAACGAGGAGAATAAAACTCGACGGCTCGCGATATTTCGGACCATATACGGATGCTTACTCACTTAAACAGACATTGAAATTGATACGAAACATCTTTATGGTTAGAAGTTGTAAATACTACATCGACGATGAAGTTATTAAAAAGAAAAAAATCAAAGTTTGCCTCGATTATCACATCAAAAAATGTGGCGGTCCTTGCGAAGGGCTTGTTTCAAGAGAAGAATACAATAAAATGATAGAACAAGTGATTCAACTTTTAAATGGTAAAATTGATTCACTTGTCGAATCGTTAAGAAAACAAATGGAAGAACTTGCAAACGAATTAAAATTTGAAGAGGCAGCACTACTTAGAGACAAAATCAAAGCGCTTGAAATTTACACATCAAAACAAAGCGTTGTAAGCCTCGAACCAATCGATAGAGACATCTTTGCAGTTGCCTCTGAAGGTGAGGACGCATGTGGTGCTCTTTTCAAAGTCAGAGATGGGAAACTTGTTGGAAGCCAGCAACTTTTTTTAACAGGAACAGCCCATAAAGAAAAAAAGGAAATGCTTGAAACACTTCTGACACAATATTATCTCACTGCAGATTATATTCCGTCTGAAATTTTACTCCCCGAACAAATTGATGAAGCAAACTCAATTGAGCAGTGGCTCTCAGAAAAAAAGAAATCAACCGTCAAAATAAGACCGCCAGAAAACGAAGATGAAACCAGACTTATTTCAATGTGCGAGATAAATTCAAAATATCACCTTGATGAATATAGGATTCAAAAACTCAAAGCAAAAGAAGAATTTGCACCGAATGTCCTTCGAGCACTTCAGAAAGAGCTTCACCTCGATAGACTACCAAGGCGAATCGAATGCTTTGATATATCGAATATTCAAGGTTCAGATATAGTCGCATCTGTTGTCGTCTTTGAAAATGGAAAACCGAAGAAAAGCGATTATAGAAAATTCAAAATCAGAAGCGTTTCAGGAAAACCGGACGACTTTGCAAGCATGGCTGAAGTGATCGAGCGCAGATACTCGCGAATTTTGAACGAAGGTGGTAAGATGCCAGATCTAATCGTCATTGACGGTGGAAAAGGTCAATTAACATCTGCGATAAAATCATTTGAAAAACTTGGCATTAAAAATCAACCGATAATATCTATAGCGAAAAAATTCGAGGAAATTTATTTCCCCGATCTCGAATACCCACAATCCCTCCCAAAATCATCCCCGGCCTTACATCTCCTACAAAGGATAAGGAATGAAGCCCATCGATTTGCGATCGCATTTCACAGAGAACTAAGAGCAAAACGAACCTTTTCGACAAAACTTCTCGAAGTAAAAGGAATCGGAGAGAAAAGAGCAAAACTTTTACTTACCAAGTTTGGCTCAATCGAAGAGATCAAAAAAGCACCAACTGAAGAAATCGAAAAAATTCTTGGGAAAAAGGTTGCAAAAAACTTGATCGAATTCCTAAACAAAAACTGAAACAAATGACGCCAATTCAAAAGAGCATAATAAAGACGCTGGCTTATTTTTCTATTTTTAAACATCCGCTGAAAATTGACGAATTGCATCGTTTTCTGCTTTTTAACAAATGCACAGTCGACGAATTGAAAGAAGAAATAAATGAACTCAAATCTCAAGGTATCGTTTTTGAAATAGATAAATTTTTCTTAATCGAAAATGATAAAAGTTGGGTTATAAACAGGATCAAGGGCGAGAAACTTGCACGCAAATTTTGGGGCATAGCCAAATTTATGTCGCACATAATAAAAAGATTTCCATTTGTGAGAGCGATTTTTATCTCCGGCTCACTCGCAAAGTTTAATGTTACAACAAGCACCGACATTGATTTTTTCATAATAACAAAATCGAAAAGACTCTGGATGACAAGAAGTTTGTTGATCGCATTCAAAAAAGTTTTCCTGCTCAACAGAAAAAAATTCTTCTGCATAAATTACTTCATCACCGACGACCACCTTGAAATTGAGGATAAAAACATATTTACAGCGATGGAAATAGCATTTGTTAAGCCAATCTTCAATTACGATATGTATCTGAAATTTATTGAAATGAACTCATGGATAAAAAATTTCATTCCCAACTTTCCCACGCCACAAAGTTTTAACACGATTTCAGATAAACCTTCTCTCATTCAATCTGCGTTGGAGAAAATGCTTGAATTCGCTTTCAATCAAAGAAAAAATTTCCTTGATGAATTCGACCTGAATTTGATGTATAAATGGGAAAAAATCTGGCTGAAAAGATACCCAAATCTAACAGATGAACAGAGGGATTTGATGTTTAGATGTAGACCTTATGTCTCTAAAGCCCATCCGAACGATTTTCAGGGTTTTGTCCTGAAAAATTACAAAGAGAAAAGCAAGGCCTTGCTAAACAGCGGCAAGATTTAACCGGAGTGATAAATTTGCACGACTTTTTCAGCAAGTCCGTCAAAATCTGTGTTTTCATCGACATTAAGCCAGATTATTCTTTTATCCTGTCTAAACCAAGTAAGTTGTCTCTTCGCATATCGACGGGAATTTCGCTTTACCAATCGAATCATTTCATCATACGAAATTAAACCATCAAGATAATCAAATACCTCTTTATAGCCGAAGGTTTGGAGCGAGTTCAAATTCTTATCATAGCTAAGTTCCCTCAACTTTTTAACTTCATCAATTAAACCTGCCTTTATCATTTCGTCAATCCTTTGCTCGATTCTTTTATATAATTTTTTTCTATCCCACTTAAGTCCAACTTGAACTGTTTTAAAATCTATCTCTGGTTTTATCATTTGCTGAAGTTGCGAAATAGGTTTTCCGGTTATATAATAAACCTCAAGAGCTCGTATTACTCTTTTTAAATTGTTTGGTTGAATTTTTTCTGCAGACATTGGATCGACCCTCTTCAATTCCTCGTAAAGAACTTCTCTTCCAAGTTCATTTGCTTTTTGATAAAAGATTCCCCTAAGTTCCCAATCAGCCCCTGGACCTTCGAAAAAGCCATCTATCAAAGATTTAATGTAAAGCCCCGAACCGCCAACGACGATCGGAACTTTACCTCTTGAGAAAATATCTTTGATTATCTCCCGACCTTTTTCACCGAATACACCAGCGTTAAATTCCTCGTCTGGATTGATCTCGTCGATGAAATAATGTTTTATTCTTTTCCTATCTTCCAACGATGGTTTAGCGGTGCCGATGTCCATATATCTATAAACTTGGCGCGAATCAACTGAGATTATTTCGCCGTTTAGTTTCTCCGCAACGATCAAAGATAATTTCGTTTTCCCCGAGCCTGTGGGACCAACAATTGCAAGAACTTTTTTATCCATCATTTATCTGCCATTGTTTCTGAAACTATCCTCGCTCCATCCCTCTTTCCCAATCAATGGGACGAATTTAAATCCGAATTTCTTTTTGATATCAAGTTTATGCTCGTCGATTTTCTTCACAATGTAAAGTTCCTGAATGTCAAGATCGCCTATTGGTACGACAAGCCGACCGTTAATTTTCAACTGTTTAACGAGTGATTTTGGAATTTTTGGCGCAGCTGCTGTAACAATTATTCCATCATAAGGAGCAAACTCTTTCCATCCTATCGAACCATCTCCAACCGTTCCAATAACATTATATCCAAGTTTTGAGATCGTTTCGAGAGCTGTTTTCAAAAGTTCTTCAACTCTTTCAATTGTAAAAACCTGTGCTCCCATTTCAGCAAGTATAGCAGATTGATAACCTGAACCAGTTCCAACTTCAAGAATTTTATCACCTGGCTTAACCTCAAGCGCCTCGGTCATAAAAGCTACCGTGTAAGGCTGTGAGATCGTCTGTGAAAAACCAATAGGAAGCGCTGAATCTTCATAAGCATAATGAATTAACGCCTCGGGAACAAAAAGATGCCTTGGGACTTTCTCCATCGCGCGGAGAACATTCTCATCTTTTATTCCTCTCTTCCCCAAAAGCTCAACCATCGCTTTCCTTTCATCTTCAAATCTTCCCAATTTGCCTCTCTTCGACCTTACTTTTCCAAAAGAAACTTTGAAAATAAATTGAAATGAAATTCAAAGTGTCTCTCAAATGTTTTATATGACTTGCTCGACCGTTATAAATTGTCTCAATATCAACAAAGCCGACCTTAAATCCAGCAAGCAAAGCCTTTATTAAAAACTCGCTCTCGAAAGAAAAGCCATCGCTTTTTGCATTCACACTTTTTATCACACTCATGCTTATCAGCCTAAAACCACATTGACTATCTAACACTTTTTTTCCTGTCCTAAGCGAGATCAAAAAAGATGTAGTTTTATTCGAAAAAATTCTTTCTATTGGCATAGGTTTCAAATTTTTCATCCGATTGCCTATGACTATATCAAAGCCTTCGTTAAATTTATCGATAAACTTTGGTATTTCATTTGGGTTATGTTGTAAATCCGCATCAAGTGCAAGAACAGCGTCATAGTTTTTTAATTTAGCAAATTCAAACCCCGTTTTCAAAGCTTTTCCTTTTCCATAATTTTTTTGAAGTTTAATCAGAGAAACGCCAAAGCCCGAGGCTATCTGTAATGTTTCATCCAAAGAACCATCGTCGACCACAACTATATCTTCCTTAGGGATAAACTTTTTTATTCCTTCGATCAATGTTCCGATAGTTTCCCCAGCGTTATATGCTGGAATTACAGCGCAAATTTTATTCACTTTGGGCGACCTCTTCAAAAATTTCTTTTGGTGATTTATCCGCTCCTTGAATTTCAGCAAGCAATTTCTTCCTCAATCCTTCTGGAGATAGCCCACGCGTTAACTTTCCGGCTTCCGCAACAGATATCGTTCCGGCTTCCTCGCTAACAACGATAACAATGGCATCCGAAATTTCACTCAATCCAAGAGCTGCTCTATGCCTCGTTCCAAGAAGAAAGTTACCAATTTTCAATTGCGGACTCAACGGCAAAGTGCACGAAGCAGCTTCGACTCTATCTCCAGAAATCACAACAGCCCCATCATGAAGTGGTGAGCGAGGGAAAAAAATTGTCAATAAAAGTTCATTTGTAACCTTAGCTTGAATTGGAACGCCTGTTTCAATTATTGACCTTATTCCTGTTTGCCTTGGTATCACGATTAAGGCGCCTATTTGCTTTCGCGACATCTCAGCAACTGCCTCGATGATCTCATCAATAACAGCAGTTACATTCGGTTTAAAAATAAGCCCAAAAAACGGATTATTGCCAACAAGCATAAGAAGTCTCCTCAACTCAGGTTGAAACAAAATAATAAACGCAAGAACCCAAACATCGCTTACAAATCTCAAGAGCCAGTTTAAAAGTTTTAAATTTGCAAGACCAGAGACAAACGAGAGAAAGACCAAAAATAAAAGCCCAAGAAAAATTTGCGCTGCGATCGTTCCCTTCATCCAGATGTAAAGCTGTCGTATTATCAAACTCACAATCAAAATATCAATGATATCGATAAAAGTGACTTTTAAAAACCCTATTTTGAAAAGCTCCAACATTAAGTTTGATTTTGTTTAATTGTAATTTGCTTTATCGCGTCAACGATTTTAATAACTCTGAGCATTTCCTTGACATCATGGACTCTTACAATATTAGCTCCATTCCAAACAGATATAGCAACTGCTCCAGCGGTACCTTCAAGACGTTGATCAACTGGCAAATTCAATATATTTCCAATAAAAGATTTCCTTGAAACCCCAATTAAAACCGGATATCCAAGCGATTTAAATTCCCGAAGCCTTCTTATTATCTCAAGATTATCGATCGATCTCTTCCCAAAACCGATACCCGGATCAATGATTATCTGCTCAATTCCAGATCTTCGCGCTATTTCAACGCTTCCAGACAAATAATCATAAATTTCGGATATAACATCATCATACTCTGGATTCTGTTGCATCGTCTTTGGTGTTCCCTTGATGTGCATTATAACAACGCTTGCTTTATAATTTGCTACAACATCAGCCATCTTCTCATCAAATCTCAAACCGCTTATATCATTTACAATCAGGGCGCCACTGTCAAGTGCTTGTCTTGCAACTTCTGATTTATAAGTATCTATAGAAACCGGAATATCAACACGTTTTACAATTTCTTTTATCACCGGGATAACTCGCCTCAACTCTTCTTCAAGTGGAATTGGCTCCGACCCCGGGCGAGTTGATTCCCCGCCGACATCAATTATATTCGCTCCATCTTCGACCATCTTCATGGCATGTTCTACAGCAGAATCAAGCGAAAAATATCTCCCACCATCTGAAAAAGAATCGGGCGTCACATTTAAAATTCCCATCACATAAGTTCGCTTCGAAAAGTCAAACTCTTTACTCCCAAACTTATAAACAATGTCATCATAGAAAAAACTTTTTACCGCCCGAGTTATTTCATCCCCGACAATTTTTCCTTGCTCGGGAAAATTCTTCAACATGTTGAGAAAATGTTGCACATCTGTGCCTTTGATCGAAAGTATCAAATCCCTCCGTCCATTTAACTTTAGCTTTGAAATCAAAACATCGCTTTTCAAATACTTCGCTACCTCGCCGGAGATTAACCGTGCAAGCTCATCATCAAGATCTTCAATTTTTAAATTGACGCACACAAATTTCTCAGGATTAAACTCTGAAGAAAGATACACTTCAACTTCCCCAAACCTTGAAAGTTCCTCAATCGACTCTTCTTTGTTGCTTATTTTCAAGATTCTGACCCGCATAATTTAATTCTGCTGGTTTCACTTTGATTTTAAAAGAGTTTCCAAATTCCTTGATTTCAAAATCAACATCGAGAAATTTCTTTATTGTCTCCATATTGGTTTTTATATGATTCGTGATTTTCAAAATTGTAAATTCAGAAACTTCACCTGCAATTGAAAGCGGAAGCAAAATTTGGTCCGCGATATATTCATCAAGTGCAGAATCAGAAGATAAAAAATTTAAAAATTTTTCACATGCTTCTTCCGCAACGATTTCCGCTCTCTTGCCTTTTTCGCCAAGATTTGTATAGCAACAAACAGAATTTTCAAAAATTCCAGTTATCGCGATAGTCGTGTTTTTAGAGTAAGATTCAAGTTCATCGATTATGGTTTCAACTTCAGCATAATTCTTAAGTATTTTTTCTGCGGTTTTAGCTTGTCTTTTAGCAACTTCATCGGTCAAGTTGGAATGAGCGGAATAAATTTGTATCTTTAAAAGTCTCCCACGATCGATGACATTTAACGGTTTTATTTCGGTTATTGGATTAATGACAGCCTTGATCTCACCTCCGCCATGTGGATAAAACCCTGCCCTTTTCAAATCGATGTTAATTTTAAATCCAATCTTTCCCATAAAATAAAGCCAGCAATTTTTCAAATAATCGAAAGTTGGACTCCACGGGACATGTGTTCCGCCAACTATTGAAACGACAGAAGTAGCTGAAGCAAAAGAAATCGGAAGACAAAGCGTTTGCAAAACAAGTGAAGTTGAACCGGCTGTCCCTATGTTAAATTTAAAATTCCCTGCCCTTATCTCACGCGGGATAAATCTAACTTTGCTTGATTTAAGCAATGCACCCTCTGTGATAGCATTCGATATCAAAGCAGATGCCTCGATAGCCTTCAAATGTTGAGCTTGAATTCCAGGATTTGGTCTATTTGCTCTGATATTTACCATTTCAAATGGCTTTAAAAGAAGAACTGAAAGTGAGAGCGATGACCTCAAAATTTGGCCACCGCCCTCACCTTGAGAACCATTGATAATTATAAATTCGATCCTTTCCATCTCCACCATCCGTCCCATCCTGAAAAATTTTTTCTCTTAAAATAAAGATAAACAAAAAAATGCTCTTTCTAAAATTTGAAAGCGTGAAATCTCTCACTTCTTTGGATAAGGTGGTACCGGTGGGAGCTTCTTCTCTTTAGTTTTAAACTCTTCAAGTATAATTTCTATCGCTTTATTCAATTGTTCATCTATGCCTTCATATTCCTTTGCGGGGTCATTATCTACATAAACATCAGGTTCAACACCGTACCCTTCGATTATCCATCCTTCTCCTTCTGCGCCATAAACCGCAAATTCAGGTTTGTTAAGATAACCGCCATCGAGAAGCGGAAGCGTACCCCTTATACCTATAACTCCTCCCCAAGTCCTCTTTCCGACAAGTTTCCCAAGCCCATACTTTTTGAACCTATATGGAAAGATATCCCCATCTGAGGCTGAAAATTCATCAATTATGCAAATCTTCGGACCATAGAGCATATCCCTCGGATTTGGTCTCGAAATCGTATATCTTGAAATACTAACCATTGCAATCTCTCTCCTTAATCTTTCAATTATCATCGGCGAAACATTTCCTCCGCCATTTCCTCTAACATCGATTATCAACGCCTTTTTATCAAGTTGTGGATAAAAATGTTTCACAAACTCGTTCAATCCCATCACGCCCATATCTGGTATGTGAACATATACAACTTTTCCATCCGTAGCCTTGTTCACTTTTTCGATATTGCTTTGGACCCATTTGTAATAATAAAGTCGAGTTTCATCAGCGATTGGGACAACTGTGACCTCCCAACTTCCCTCTTCCTTCGGTTGTGAATTAATGCGGAGTTTAACTTGTTTTCCAACGATGTTAATAAGCGACTCGTAAATATTTCTCATCTCTTTAACAGATTTTCCATTCACAGCAATTATGTAATCACCTTCTTTAACATTGACCCCAAGCTCTGTTAAGGGTGAACGTAAATTTTTATCCCAGTTTTGGCCTTTTAAAATTTTCTTTATCCTGTAGTATCCAGATTTTTTATTTCTTTCGAGTTCTGCGCCGAGCAAACCAACCTGGGTCTTATCAATTTTAGGAAGGTCGCCACCGCCAACATATGTGTGTCCTGCGTTCAACTCACCTATCATTTCACCAATTATGTAAGTTAAATCAGCGCGATGATTTACATAAGGAAGCAAAACTTCATATTTCTTCTTAACAGCCTCCCAATCAACCCCGTGCATATTGGGGGCATAGAAAAATTCACGCATCTGTCGCCAGCACTCTTCAAAAATTTGTTTCCATTCCGCCTGCCTATCAAGGTTAACCTCAAGTCCCGCAAGGTTCAAAGTCTCCTTCAAATCTATCCTTGCCTTCGGCAAATCGATAATCGAATATCTTTTCTCTCTCACAACAAGCATCTTCTTCCCATCAAACGAAACAATGAAATCATCAAACTGACCAAGTTCTGTTTCCTTCTTTTCATTCAGATCATACATAAAAAGTAACGGTTTTTCATCTTTTAATCCCCTCCTGATGTAATAGACTTTATCCGAAGCATAACCAACCTTTGTATAATTCGACGGTGTTATCGGCAAAGCAACAATTCTATCTTTTATTCCATCAAGATCAATAACGATGCCAACTTGTTCTTTTTGAGCTTTCCCTTCGCCTGTCGTTTTTACATCTTTTTGTTGTTCCGTCTTTTCATCTGAAGTTATAACCTCATCACTCCTAGGTTTAAATGGTGATTCAACGCTCTTTGAAAGAGTGACAAGATAAATCCTAGCCATATCTTGATATACATGATTAAACTCCGTCCTGCCATAGATCGGGTTAAAATCTCTATCTGAGATGAAAATTAGATATTTCCCGTCCGAGCTGAACACCGGATAATATGACAAATACCAACCGTCAGTAACCTCATAAGATTTATCTTTCTCAAGCGAATACAAATAAATTTTCGAAAAACCTTCTTCCTCTGGCTTAACATATGCAATCCATTTCCCATCCGGCGACCAAGCGTATTGCCTTATCTCCCAGACATTTGAACGATCTACATCTTTAATTTTCTTTGTTTGGATATCGACATATCTTAACCTTAGTTTTCTATCAGACCACATTATCTTTTTGTTATCTGGCGACCACATGATTCGATATTTGTATGTATCCTCTCCCGAGGTTATTTGGCTCGGTTTCCCAGTTCCATCTTGAGGCACAATATAAATTTCATCTTCGCCTGTTGCATCTGAAATATAAGCTATATATTTCCCATCCGGTGACCAAACAGCATCTCGCTCATGAACCCCAGAAGTCGCTGTTAAATTTCTTGTCTGTCCTTCTTTTGATGGAACAGTAAAAACATCGCCACGAGCCACAAACAATGCCCTCTTTCCATCTGGAGAAACATCATAACCAGTTATAAAATCCGTAACTTTAATAATTCCTCCGCGACCATTTGCCATATCGTCAGCGATGATAATCGGAACCTTTTCAACTTTCTCAGTTTTCAAATCAAATTTGTAAATATAACCGGCATATTCAAACACAATTGCATTTTTACCAATGGATGGGAACTTGATATCGTAATCTTTAAAGTTTGTTAATTTTCTTGTTTGCTTCGTCTTCAAATCATAAACATAAAGGTTCATCCTTCGATTTTCGTCCCCGTCAGATAAGAAATAAATTTTGTCACCATGCCACATCGGGATGATATCAGATGCTGGATTATTCGTTATATTTTCCGTCTTTTTCGTCTCGAAATCATAAATCCAGATATCATCGGCCATTCCACCGCTATATCTTTTCCATGTGCGAAACTCGCGGAATACGCGGTTATAAGCAAGTTTTTTCCCATCTGGGGAGAAAGAACAGAAACCACCTCTTGGCAGTGGCAACTCTTCTGGAATATCACCATCAAGCGAAACCTTATACAATTTCCCTTGAAAAGCATTCCAACTGCGCATCCTCGAACGGAAGATTATATAATTACCATCGGGAGTCCAACACATAACGATGTTATTTGGTCCCATCCTATCGGATACATCGTCGCGCTCAAGCGTTGCGATATAAGTTAATCTCCTCGGAACCCCACCCTCTGCAGGCATAACATAAACTTCCGTATTCCCATCATATTGAGCAGTGAAAGCGATGTACTTCCCGTCTGGCGAAAACCTTGGAAACATCTCATAGCCCTTGTGGCTTGTAAGTTTTCGGGCAATTCCTCCATTTACAGAGACAGTATAAAGGTCACCTGCATAAGTGAAAACGATCTGAGACTCGTAAATTGCTGGGAAACGAAATAATCTGGATTCGTTTTGTGAGAAAATTAAAGTTGTGAAGATGAAAAGCATAAAAATTAAAAGGAGGGAGCGTTTGAGCATGGGTTCAATCATTTTTTGTTTTTGAATTTTGACGGGCTTTTTCTTGAATTAGTTTCTGCCAATTCTTAACTTTTGCTAAAACAAATTTAGCAAAAGCATTGCTTAAAATTCAAAAAGAAAAAATCCAAAAAATCCTCGTCATAAAACTTCGCGCCGTTGGAGATGTCCTTCTTTCAACCCCTGTTTTAAAAAATCTTCGACACAATTTCCCAAATTCAAAAATCGACTTTCTAACTGAACCGCCAGCAAAAGAAATCATCGAGGGCAATCCATTTATCGACGAATTGATAATTTTCGAACGAGAGAAAAATAGCATTAAAAAATTTTTAAGCCTTAGAAAAAGGAAATACGATCTCGTGATCGACCTTTTCTGCAATCCAAGGTCTGCGCTTATAACATTTGTAAGTGGTGCAAGGTACCGCATCGGATACGCATTTCGCGGAAGAGGTTACGCGTATAACATAAAATTGAAACCAAGAAAAGAAGTCCATCACAATGTTGAATTTAATCTTGACGCCTTGAGGACACTTGGGCTTGATATCATCGATAAAAAACTTTACATACCACTTTCAGATGAAGCTGAAAATTTCGCGCAAAAATTTTGGGATGAATATAACTTAAACGATAAACTCGTCATAGCTTTAAATCCCGCTGGAACTTGGGAGACAAAAAGATGGGGGCTTGAAAAATTCGCAAGCCTTGGAGATATGTTAGCAAAAAATTTTGGCGCAAAAATTTTAATTTTGTGGGGAAATGATAAAGAACTCGATGATGCGAGAAAAATCTATTCATCGATGAAGATAAAACCGATCATCCCTCCAAAAACAAATCTAAAACAACTTGCTTCAATTTTGAAAAGATGCTCTTTTGTGATAAGCAACGACTCTGGACCTATTCATATCGCAACAGCGGTTGGAACCCCAACGCTTGGAATTTACGGACCTACAAATCCATACGCACAGGGTCCATACGGAGAAAAACATCACTGGATTAGAAAAGAAGATTTGGATTGTATCGCATGCAACCTGACAAAGTGTTCAATAGGAAACATTTGTATGAGAGATTTAAGCATCGACGCGGTCTACGATGCTTTTATTGAACTTGTCGAAAAGAATAAATCGGTTTAAAGTCCCGTCAATTTATGAATTTTTTCAACCCTTCTCTCATGTCTTCCTCCCTCAAACTCGGTCTCAAGCCATACTTTAACTATATCAACCGTGAGCTCAAAGGATATCAACCTTGCTCCCATGGTCAAAACATTTGCATTATTATGCTGACGCGAAAGTTTAGCTTCCTCGATCGAACAACAATTCGCAGCTCTCACGCCTTTAACTTTATTAGCAACTATTGAAACTCCAATCCCTGTGCCACATATGAAAATTCCTCTTTCACATTCTCCATTCCCAACCGCTTGCGCTGCTGGATAAGCGAAATCAGGATAATCACTTGAATCGGGGGAATAACAGCCAAAATCTACCGGTTCATGCCCGAGGTTTTTAAGAAATGTTTTAAGTTTCTCTTTATATTCAAATCCAGCGTGATCGCTTGCAAGAGCTATTTTCATAAAAAACAAATTTTAAATTTTGTAAGGCACCGTTATGCTTTCACCAATCCAATCATAACAGCCACCTGTTATTTGAATCTTTCCATCTTTTATCTTACGCTTGTTGAAGAAATAGTCTTCTTGAGTTGGGACAAGCGTCTCGAGGTTTTTTATCCTCTGGTTTGCCTCATTTGCAACGCTTGGGTCGATTCTCTTTGCAAGTTCATAATATTCAACGGCGAGTTGATATACAAGTTTATCTGTAAAGTCAAGTTTTGTCCAATCACCGCCTTTTGTCGTCTTAACACATTTCGAAACAGTCGCTTCATAAATTTGCGCTATCTCGATATAGGGTCTGCCCCAATTTTTATCCTTTGCCATCGCTCGCCTCGCCCATAGCCTAGCTTGCTCAAAGTTATCAAGTTCACGATAGCAAATAGCAATGTTAAGTATTATCTCCTTTGCATCGGGATTTATCTTTAAAGAACGATTGTATGTATCAATAGCCTTTCTATATTCACCAATTCGTTGATAACAATATCCAAGCCGATTCCAATAAGTTTCGTTGTCAGGGGCTTTTTTGGTTAGTTTTTCAAGATATGGTATGGCGCTTTTGTAATCCTCGGCCCTGATGTAAAGGTTAGCTACCGTCCAAATAAGTTCAACATTCTCTGGATCGAGCTCAAGCCGTTTTTTGTTAAGTTCGATTAATTCAGATATATCTTTAACAAGGGATCTCAACCTGTCATTTGCGGTTACGTTTTGAGGATCTTTTTCGATAACTCTACGATAAAGCTCGATCGCTTTCTCCCTAAACTCAGGATACTGCTCCATATTCTTTATGTAAAGAACACCAAGGCGATCGATATAATAGAAATCAGTATTTTCAAAATCGTGTTCTATTCCTTTCTCATACGCTGAAATTGCTTCCAACTCTTTTCCGGTGTAATAATTTTCGAGAACATATCCCTTGCGCAGGTAATACTCGGATGCATTTTCAGGATGATATTTTATCGCATTGTCATAGATAATCAAAAGGGTATCTGCATAAGCAGTCTTTTTATCCTGAGGTGCTTCCTCGTAATACTTTAAATAAATTTTCTCCATCGCTTTATAAAGCGTCTTAAACCTTGAGGGTTGCATCTTCATAACAAACCAACCATACGAGACAGCACTGTTATAATCCCCGGTTTTGTAATACTCATAAAATAACGACCAATTTTTCAAAACTTCAATTGAATCCTGCTGTGTCCCTTGCGAGAAAACAATTCCAGAGATAAAAAATATTGCTAAAAACAACTCCTTCATTTTTTAATCCTCAAGTCTTTGTTTTACAAACCAAATTTCTCCAGTGTTGACGTTGAAGGAAATTCTTAAAATTCTATCCTGCACAATATCAAGGTCGCCTCTTATTCCGTACTCCGCGGAAACATTCAACCTCGTATCAAAGCTCACCGGAAATCCAAATCCAACTGTCAAAAACACTTCGTTTATTGTTTTGTTTTCCACTTTAAAATAAGCCTTGTTGTAAAAAATTCCAAATCTATACGATGTTTTATCAAAAAATCCAGCTATGACCTCTCTCGAAGGCAAAATTTCGACCCCAGCGCCAATCCTAAAAGCATCGGTTAAATTCAAAGAGTCACCATCAATTTTAAACTTCTTCCAATTTTGATAATAAATATCGCTTGAAAATTGAACCCTTTGAGAAACGAAGTAACTCAACCCAAACCCTGCTCTGTAGGGCAGTTGCGCGTTAAATTGAGTTGTTTCTGATATTTTTGACTCTGTCGCAACTGGAATTGTATACTCAAGCGTTGAAACGCCATTTAAATTTGCTGGTGAAGAAAAAACAAATCCAAATGTCAAAGAATTTTTCTCAACCCCAAGCCCATAAGCAACTCCAACTGTGAAACCAAGTCCACCATAATCCCTTTCTCTCTTTATATTTGAATAGAAAAATTCCGTCGTCCCAAAGTTTGTCTCCCATGAATTTGTTATCGCCCCAAAATAATATTCGCCCCTCAACCCAACGCTAAGCTTATTAACGGGCTTGAACGAAAAACCAAACACAAAACTTGAAATCCCGCCATCGCCTTTGTATGAAACTGAAAAATATCTATCGCTTATGATCGAGTCTTTCTTAACATTGTAATTTACTCTGCTAAACGGCATAATGCCAATCGCAAACGTAAAACCATACTTTTTCCAAAACGGCATCGCAAAAAATACGCCATCAAAATTTCCTGCGGTTAAGAAAGTGCTTTTAAATTTATCCTGAGTTGATGTTCCCTCGTAGATATAACTTCCCGAAACTCTAACTCTTGTAAGTTGACTCCACAACGCAGGGTTATATATATTGATATAAGTTGGATCAAAAACAGCGATTCCAAGACTACCCAACCCACCAATTTTATCAGCATTTGAAAACCGCATGGTTCCAATTCCAAATCTTGAATAGATCGAACCATCTGCGAAAGAAATTGAAAACAAAAAAAGCGACAAAAGAATCTTTAATCTCATCTGGCTAAATCCTTGGTTTTTTTGTGTAATAAACTTTCAACTTTGGTTTTCTCTCTAAATAGTAAAACACAAAACGATCAAAATTGTCATCTTCAGAATAGCATCTTATCAAAATTCCGTTGTTAGTCTCACCATTTACCCATCGCTGAACGGGTGTAGTTATAGGAACTACATATTCAAGTGTATCTAGTTGATTTCTCAATCCAAGATAATTCCCTTCAAATCCGCCCAACGATTTTTTCACAAGATTTGTATCGCTGATGAAACTTACAAGGATCGAATCTTTACCACGAATATACTTTTTCCTTTCCTTAAGGTAAAGAGAAACCTCCGCCCGATTCACAATGATATCTTTTGGTAATTTTGATATATCAAATTTCAAAATACTTCTCAACCCAACCCCACCTTGGATAACGATATAATTTGGCTCTGTCCTTTCATTTAAACTTGCAATATAGCCATCACTTCCAGTTAGAAATCTAAGGGTATCAACGCTTTCACCATTTTTGGATATCTCAACTTCAAGCGCAGGAGCGAAGGGTAATTCTCCATCGAAAGAATAAAATCCATAAATTACACCTTGATTCACTGACTTAAGATAAAGCCCATAATTTTTGCCCAAAAACCATTCTCTCACAACTGAAGTATCAAGTTGGAAATAGTTAACCGAGTCAGGTCTCGAATTAAATTCTCCAATTGCTCTTGAATCGTAAAGTGTGTCATAGTAATTCGATAAAACTTTATGTGCGGTGAAATGAATGGCGGATGAACTATCGCCGATCACATAATCTGCCTTGAGCAATTTCACCCGCGCCCAATTGATTTTAACATTTTTCAATGTATCGGGAAGGTCGAATCGGATTAGAATTGAACAGGATATACTATCAAAATTTCCAATCGCCAAAATATCTGAAGACGAATGCGTGATGAAGTTTTGTATGTTTTCCGCGTAAACTTCAACGGAATCTTCGTATACCTCAACATTTAAAAATTCATTTTCTGGCAAAAGCCCAAATCCAACGTCGTTTGGTTCCTTGCTACAACCGATAAAGGCAAAAAAAATTGATATGCTTAATATGGCAAGTTTTTTCATTTTTCCCTTTTCTCCATCAAACATTTTTTTATGATTTCGACCGCTTCTTTTAAATCTTTTGCGACGAAGTCAGGCTCATAATTTTCATTTTTACACTTTTCATATTCCTGGCGACCGTAGCCTGTAAGGACAAGTATTGTCTTTGCACCTGCAGTTTTTCCCGCCTTGATATCCACACATCTATCGCCAACCACGAAAGATTTTTTTAAATCAATGTTTTGTTCACGCGAAGCACGCTGAAGCATTCCATCCTTAGGCTTCCTACATTCACATTCAACTTTATACTCGCCATTCCCTTCGGTAGGATGATGTGGGCAATAATAATATGCGTCAATCCGCGCCCCACTTTGAGAGAGAAGTTCATCAAGTCGAGAATGTATCTTGTGTAAATCGTCCTCGGTGAAATAACCTCGAGCTATTCCACTTTGATTTGTAAAAACGATTATCTTTAGACCGAGCTCGTTCATCTCCTTTATCGCTTCAACCGACCAATCTATTAGAATGACTTGCTCGGGGGAGGATAAAAAGTTAACATCTTCGTTTATAGTTCCATCTCTATCGAGAAATACCGCAATATAACGTTCACTCATTTGGTTTTAGCAGTTCTTGTTCTCCTTTGTTTAGAAAGCAATTTTTCATAAAGTTTAACGTATTCTTTAGCGGAGGCGTTCCAGGAGAAATCTTTCACCATTCCATTTTTCATCAACTTCAACCAAACTTTCCTGTTCTTATAAACAGTGATCGCTTTCTTCAACGCTTTCAACATCTCCTGACCTGAGTATTTTTCAAACAAGAAACCAGTCCCTTTACCAGTTTTCGGATTAAATTCTTCAACCGTATCCGCAAGCCCACCAACTTTTCTCACAACAGGAACAGTTCCATATCTCAAACTATATATTTGATTTAATCCGCAAGGTTCATATCTCGATGGCATCAAAAATATATCCGTGCCTGCTTCGATCAAATGCGCTAATTCTTCGCTAAAACCTATGTGAACTCCGATCTTTTTCGGATATTTCTTTTTGAATTTTTCAAGCATCTCTTCGTATTTCGGATCCCCTGTGCCAAGCACAATATATTGCACATCAAGTTTCATCATATCGTCGATGACCTCAGCAATTAGATCAAATCCCTTTTGTTCAACAAGTCTTGAAATTTGCGCAACAACCGGGGTATTTTCATCATAAGGTAGATCAAAATGTTTCAAGAGGGCTTTTTTATTCTCGTATTTACTTTCGATAGTTTGGATATTATACGGGACAGGGATAAACTTGTCATTTTCGGGACTCCATATAGAATAATCGACGCCGTTCAAAATTCCGTAGACATCTTTCTTTCTTTTTTTAAGCACATCCGAAAGTCCAGCCCCAAACTCATCATCGTTGATAATTTCCTTCGCATATGTTGGACTTACTGTTGTTATCACATCCGCATATAATATTCCAGCCTTTAAAAAGTTGAAATTTCCATTATGCTCAATCTCTGAAAAAATTTCCTCGGGCAAACCAGACTTTAGAAACGACTCTTTTGGGAAAACACCTTGATATCCAATATTATGTATGGTTAAAACGGTTTTTATTCCCTTAAAAAATGGATCGTTCTTATAAATCGTTTTAAGATAAACTGGGATAAGAGCGGTTTGCCAATCGTTGCAATGAATTATATCGGGAACCCAGCCAAGCCTTTTCAACATCTCGATGACACCTTTGCAGAAGAATATAAATCTCTCATCGTTGTCAGGATAATCCATCTTCGTTTTTGAGTCAACATATATTCCATCGCGATTGTAATAAAATTCATTCTCAAGGAAGTAGACTTGAACTTTTACCTTTTGCCCGACGACAAATGAGGCTTTTGCATTTCCTTTTTGAAGTTTATCTCCAACAGGAATATCCATTTCTCTCAGGCGTATGATCTCGTGTATGCCGTATTTTCTCTCGCTTATAAATCCATATTTTGGCATCATAATTCTGATTTCATGTCCAAGTTCTTTTATAGCCTGCGGAAGGGAATAGGAGACATCCGCAAGCCCTCCTGTCTTCGCAAATGGAGCGATTTCGCTGGAGAGAAAGAGGATATTAGAGGATTGAGCCATTAAAGCTCCTCGTGAGTTTTTAAAGAATTATCCGTTTCGTTAAATCGATTAACTTTTGCTAAAATTTAACAAAAAAAATGCTAATAAACAATCAAACCGCAAAATTGTAAAATTTTTATTTTCTTTTTAACTTTTATAGAAAAGCACATATTCAAAAAGTAAAAGGCTCCAAAAATGGCATCAAAACTAATCTTCGAATTAAGCAAACCCGGCAGAAAGGGCTATTCTTTCCCCAAAATCGATGTCCCGGAAAAACATATTGAAGATTTAATACCACAAAAATTCCTTCGTTCATCTCCGCCTGAACTCCCAGAGCTAAGCGAAAATGAGGTCGTAAGACATTACATTCGCCTTTCAACCTTAAACTATCACATCGACAAAGGTTTTTATCCACTTGGCTCTTGCACGATGAAATACAATCCAAAGGTGAACGAGGTAACCGCATCATTCCCCGGGCTTAAAGACATACATCCACATATGGATGATGAACTTGTCCAAGGTGCACTTCAACTTATGTATGAACTTTCAGAAATGCTCGCTGAGATAACTGGCACGAGGGCAGTGTCTCTACAACCAGCTGCTGGCGCTCATGGTGAGTTGAGCGGGATTTTAATAATAAGAGCGTATCATGAAAAACTTGGTAATCCAAGAAAAAAGATTCTTGTCCCAGATTCAGCACATGGAACGAACCCCGCAAGCGTTACAATTTCAGGATATACAGCTGTGAGCATTAAATCAAATAAGTACGGAACAATCGACCTTGACGATCTCAAATCAAAACTTGACGAAAATGTCGCAGGTATAATGATAACAAACCCAAACACGCTTGGAATTTTTGAAAAAGATATACTTGAAATCGAAAGGTTGATCCATGGTGTTGGAGCTCTTATGTATATGGATGGGGCAAATCTTAATGCTCTTGTTGGGATAACAAAACCGGGCGATATGGGGTTTGATGTCGTTCATTTAAACTTGCATAAAACATTTTCAACTCCACACGGAGGCGGTGGACCGGGCTCTGGACCAATTGCAGTAAGCGAAAGACTTGTTCCCTTTTTGCCCGTCCCAAGGGTTGAGAAAAAGGATGGAAAATTTATCCTAAACTATAATTATCCAGACTCGATTGGGAAAATCCATTCATTCTTCGGAAACTTTGGAATAATGGTTCGAGCATACACTTACATTCGAATGCTTGGAAGCAAAGGTTTAAGAGAAGTGAGCGAAAATGCAATTATAAACGCAAATTATCTCTTAAGCAAAATTAAAGATTACTTTGATAGACCATACCTTGGGAAGCCACTTCATGAATTTATCGTCTCAGCCAGCAGATATAAATTTGAATATAATGTTCGAGCGCTTGATATCGCAAAACGACTGCTTGATTACGGATTCCATGCCCCAACAATTTACTTCCCGCTGATAGTCTCGGAAGCCTTGATGATCGAACCTACGGAGACGGAAACAAAAGAGACGCTTGATGCATTTGCAAATGCATTAATAAAAATAACAGAGGAAATAAAAACGAATTCAGAGTTAGTCCTAACATCACCTCAAACAACCCCGGTAAAGCGACTTGACGATGCATATGCTTCAAAAAATGTGAACGTTTGCTACAAAGAATAAAAACGGGAAAAATAGTAAATGCAATATCGACTTCTTGGAAGGACAGGGCTTTTTGTTTCTGAAATTGGATTTGGCGCATGGGGGATTGGAGGGAAAATGTGGGCGGATTCGAACGATGATGAATCAATCAAAGCATTGCATAGGGCAATAGAACTTGGTGTTAATTTCATTGATACTGCGCTTGTTTATGGAGATGGGCACAGTGAAAGATTGATAGGTAAAGTTTTAAAAGAAACAAAGGAAAATGTTTACATCGCCACGAAGATACCGCCCAAAAATATGATTTGGCCTGCTCTGAAGGGAACGCCTTTGAAAGATGCTTTTCCCTACGACCATATAATCAAATCGACTGAACAAAGTTTAAAAAATCTTGGGGTTGACACAATTGACCTGCAACAATTTCATGTATGGAACGACGAATGGGCAAGGATGGATGAATGGTGGGAAGCAATCCAAAAGTTAAAAGAAGAAGGAAAGATAAGATTTTTTGGCGTTTCAATAAACGACCACGAACCCTGGAATGCGATTGAACTTATAAAAACTGGGAGAGTTGACACAGTTCAAGTAATTTACAATATCTTTGACCAATCCCCGGAAAACGAGCTTTTCCCGATTTGCATTCAATATGATATCGGCGTAATTGTAAGGGTTCCATTTGATGAAGGAAGTTTGACTGGTAAGATAACCCCGGAGACAAAATTTCCCGAAGGAGACTGGAGGAACAGATATTTCAAAGACGATAGAAAAAGGCAAGTCTGGGAGAGGGTCCAAAAACTCGAAAAACTTCTTGGCGATGAAGCAAAAACATTGAGCGAACTTGCTCTGCGGTTTTGTTTAAGCCACGATGCTGTTTCAACTGTAATTCCGGGCATGAGAAAAATTCAACATATCGAGGAGAACTGCTCTGTTTCGGATGGGGGAAAACTTTCAACGAAGATGTTGCTTGAGTTGAAGAAACATAGATGGGTTAGAAACTTCTATAGATAAAAAAACCGGGCGAATTTCGCCCGGTTTCTACTCATTAAGCAAACTGCTCAAATAACTTCGATATCCTCTGCTTTTTCACAGATTCATCGATGTTACCATCAAACTTTGCCACAATTTTATCAAGTGTATCTTCAAAAGTTGGTCTTTCCTCGCGATAAAATATTCCAGTGTAAATTTTATCCTGAGCGGATGCCCACTCAAATGCTTTTATTTTATTCGTTGGATCATGGTCAGCTGGAATTTCAATGACTCTTTCACGGACAAAATCAAAAGTGATTTCCATATTAAATGTAGGACATGGTGATATAACATGGATTACTGCGAATCCTTTGTGTTTCGTCGCCTCAACGATAAGTTGGGTTAACTGTTTCGTGTTTGATGAGAATCCACGCGCAACGAAAGTTGCACCATATGCAAGTAAAAGCATAACCGGATTAAGTGGTGGTTCAAGAGCTCCATGCGGTGTGGTCGTCGTTAACATCGTTAAAGTTGAAGTCGGTGAGACCTGTCCCTTGGTCAAACCATAGATAGCATTGTCGAGGATTATATAAACCATATCTGGATTTCTCCTTGCGACATGAGGTATATGTCCACCACCAATTGCAAATCCATCACCATCTCCACCAACGACGAAAACTTCAAGCTCTGGATTCGTGATCTTAACCCCAAGCGCAACAGGCAAAGCCCTACCATGAACTGTATGAAGATTATAACCGCGAACAAAATGTGGAAATCTACTTGAACAACCGATTCCAGAAACTATGCTTAACTTATGCGTTGGTATCTTCAATTCTCCAAGCGCCCTTATAAATGCAGCAAGTACGCCATAATCACCGCATCCCGGACACCATGTTGGCTTAACTTCGCTTTTATATTCAACCTTCGCCTGCTTTATTTTCTCAATTACCTCACTCATTTGCCACCTCTATTATTTTGTTGTAGATTTCTTCGGAAGTGAATGGAATTCCGCCATAGTTATTGAGTTTTATCGGTTTATAATCGCTGAACGTCCTCAATATATTTGCAAATTGACCATGATAATTTTGTTCAACGACGATTACTTTATCGTAACTCTCAATTATTCCCTTAACTTTTTTCTTCGGCAGTGGATTTAAAATTCTCGGGTGATAATAACTAACCTTTATACCATCTGCCTCAGCTCTTCTTATCGCTTCTCTAATTGCACCGTAGGTGGAACCCCAAGATACGATCAAGATTTTAGATGAATCGACTTTGTAATAATCATCGTATTCATTTTCAAGTTTCTCAGCAAGCGTTTCAAGTTTTCTAAACCTTTTCATCTGCATCTGCGTATGAACTTTGGGTGTGTAATTTGGATTCCCGCGTTCATTATGCTCAAGTCCCGGAGCAATATACTCAAAGCCCGGTTGACCTGGCAGTGCAATTGGCGCAATCCCAGTTTCAGTTATCTTGTAACGAAGATACGAATCTTGATTTTCATAATCAGGCTCAACTCTGTTTAAAACTTGAATTAAGTTAACATCCGGCTTTGGAATAGCTTCAGTTTGGTATGCGAGAACTTGATCTGATAAAATGATAACTGGCATTTGATATTCTTCCGCGAGATTAAAGGCTCTTATAGTTTGATAAAAGCAATCGCTTACATTTGCAGGGGTCACCACAATCCTTGGGGCTTCACCCGGACCACCAAATACGACATGGTAAAGATCCGTTTGTTCAGTCTTACTGGGCATTCCCGTTGATGGACCCGCACGTTGAACATCAACTATAACGACTGGAAGTTCAGCCATTGAAGCGTACGTTATAAGCTCTGTCATAAGCGCAAGACCTGGACCGGAGGTTGGAGTTATAACTTTTGCTCCAGCATATGAAGCCCCGACACATGTAGCAAGAGCGGAGATTTCATCCTCATTTTGAATTACTTTACCACCAAATCTCGGAAGATATCTCGCAAGAAACTCAAGAATTGGAGATGCTGGCGTAATTGGATATCCGACCGCAACTTTACATCCTGTGGCTATCGCGCCAAAGCCAATTGCTTGATTTCCGGATAAAATCACACGAGTATCCTTCCCTTCGGGTTTGCCAAGTTGAAATCGACTTAGCCTATCAAGATATTTCTGGGCATATTCAATACCACTTCTAAACGCAGTTAAATTTTGCTCAAGGATTTTTTCACCTTTGCGTTTAAATTTATCGACGATTTGATATTCAGATTTTTCAGGTGGAATTCCAAGTACAGCGGTTAAAAATCCAGTTGCAACCATATTTTTGGCAAGGTGGGTCCCCGCCGACATCGCAAGTTCTTTTAAAGGGACCTCATATTTTTCTTTTGTAAAGCTCTCCGGCGGTTTGCATTCTGCTGGGTCATAAAATAAAACACCATCATCTGCAATTAATCCAGCGTAATTGTCAAACGCCTCCTGGTTGAAAGCCATCAAAATATGTAGTTTATCACCCATTGAATAAATATCATGCGGACTTACGCGAAATTGATACATTGCAAGTCCACCCTTTATCTCTGCTGGGAAAGTTCTAAATGTGAAGACACGATATCCGGACCTTGCTGAAGAATAAGTCAATATCTCTCCAGCACTCATAACCCCCTCGCCACCTTCTCCACCAATTCTTATGACAACATCGTTTAATCTACCGTTTTCTGACATTTTTTAAGTGCTAATTTTGTTTTTATGAAAATTTACTCAAAAATGGAAATAATTTCATTATGTAGGATGATATAATTCCAAGTGAATTCGTGAAAATCAAAACTCCAAGCAAAATTAGAATTACACCGCTTACGATTTCGACCACATTTAAATGTTTTCTAACCTTTGAAAACCAATTGAAGAAAAAGTTAACGCTCAAACTTGTCAGAATGAACGGAATTCCAAGTCCAAGCGAATAAATTGAAAGAAGTAAAATTCCTTGCTTTATAGTCTCTTGTTGGGAAGCAAGGACAAGTATCGTTGCGAGAACGGGACCAATACAGGGTGTCCATCCAAATGCAAACGCAAAACCAATTAAAAAAGCGCCAATAAGACCAAGTGGTTTCCCCTGCACTCTCAATTTCGCCTCGTAATTCAAAAACTTTATCTTAAAAATTCCGGTCATGTGCAAACCGAACAAAATTATAACAACGCCAGCTATTTTCGATATAATGTTCATATTTTCCGATAAAAATTTTCCAACAGCAGTTGCAGAAGCCCCAAGAGCAACAAATACAACGGAAAAACCTAAAACAAAAAATATCGAACTCAACAAAGTTTTCACTAAAAATTTTTTCGCACTTGTTACTTCCCTAAGTTCTTCAAACGAAAGCCCGGAAATAAAAGAGATATACCCTGGGACAAGCGGTAAAACACAAGGGGATAGAAACGAGAGAATTCCAAATAAAAATGCGGTAAATAATCCAACGTTTTCCATTTTAATCACCATTCAAGTTTTTAGATAAAAAACCCCGACCAAAAAGTCGGGGGCTGAAAAAATTAATTTGATTTTTCCTCCCGTTCCTCTTCTGCGCGAACAACATTAACTTTAACTCTAGCAGTGACCTCAGGATGTAATTTCACGACAACCTCATAATTTCCAAGTGACTTTATCGGCTCATCAAGCAAAATTTTCCTGCGCTCGATTTCAAATCCCATCTTAGCTATTTCATTTGCAATCATCTGCACAGTTACCGAACCAAATAAACGCTCGTTTTCGCCTGCTCTCATAGGAATAGTTATCTCAAGCCCTGCTAACTTTTCCGCAAGTTGCTGTGCGGAGAGGCGCTCCCTTTCAAGTTTAAATGCCCTTTGCTTTTTTTCGTTCTCGATCATTTTTATATTTCCGGGAGTAGCAGGAAGAGCTATCTTACGTGGAATCAAGAAATTTCTCGCATAGCCATCTCTAACGTTAACTATATCTCCAAATTTGCCGAGATTTTCAAAATCCTGACGAAGTATAACCTTCATCTTTATTCATCTCCATTAAGTTTTAATCAAAACTATTTCACAGCTTCAGCAACGAACGGAAGCAAAGCAAGATGTCTAGCTCGTTTTATAGCTCTTGTCAACTGACGCTGGTGCATAGCGCAATTCCCACTTACTCTGCGAGGTATTATCTTTCCTTGCTCGGTTAAAAATTTTCCAAGTTTCTTCTCATCCTTATAATCGATGTATATCTCACCAGCCTCGCAAAATCTGCAAATTTTTTTCTTTCTTAAACGCAGTACTTTTTCCTCGCCGTTTTCAACCATAACTCGAGTTAATTGATTTTATTTTTGTTAAATTTTTGGTCCTTCGTTTGAAAGATATCTGTTCAATGCATCTGCCTGCTGGCTTTGGGAAGAAGAAGCCTGCCCTTCGTTATTTCCTGTAGACGGTCTTCTATCAAGGAATTGAATCCGCCTCGCCTTGATCTCAACAATAGTTCTCGTCCTACCGTCAGGAGATTTAAGATTTCTGCTTTGTAGTTCGCCTTCGACAAGAACAGCGCTTGATTTCTTCAATCTACCTCTGCATGACTCCGCAAGCTTGTTCCATGCAACAACTCCAACAAAACAAACATCTTCCTTCCACTGCCTCTTGCTATCGCGAAATCTACGATTTGATGCGATAGTGAAATTAACTACCGGTGTCCCCTTCGTCGTCTGGCGAAACACCGGATCCTTTGTCAGATTGCCGACGATAACAACGCTGTTCAGCTCAGGAATTTTGAATTCTTTTGCCATAGTTCGTTCCCTCCATCATTTAAGTTTTAACATATCGTTTAACAAAAGGAAACTCTATTCTTCCTCTTCTTCATCAAAAGGTCCTTCCGTTTGAGCAACCGATTCAACATCTCCGAGACCAAGATGTTCGATTGTGATTCTACCATATCTTTTTTCTCTCTCCTTAGCCTTCAAAGCCTTCTTTGTGACAACGACGGTAAGATATCTCATTATGTTCTCATCAAGTTGAAAAGCCCTCTCAAGTTCGCTCACTATCGTAGGCGGTGCAAAATACTCAAAATAGACATAAAAAGCGCTGTTTTTCTTGTTTATTGGGTACGCAAGCCTCCTTCTTCCCCAGCGCTCCATTAAAATTATCTCTCCGCCTCGCTCCTTTACGAAGTTTTCATATTTCTTAATGATCTGCTCAATTATAGGATCATCAAGTGAGGCATTGATTAAAAATGTCGTCTCGTACCATCGTCTGTTCACCATATTTTTCGGTATTTTTCTCGCCATTAATTTACCTCCATTTGGACTAATTTTGTTTTTAAAATTTTTTTGGACCCGGCGATAAGAACCGGATCATGGAGTTTTAACCCTTCGGTTAAATCTATTCATCGCAACCAAAATCCCATCGGAAATAAAACACAATGCCGCATCAACAGCTTTTGCGATCATCTCGTTTAAAATTTCAATCTCACCTTCACCAAACTTTGAAAGAACGAAATCGACTATGTTTTTCACTTTTTCCGAATTTCCAATCCCGCACCTTAAACGTGGAAACTCGATAGACTTAAGATGATAAATTATCGAGTAAAGTCCATTATGCCCACCGTCACTTCCTTTCTGCCTTATTCTAATCACTCCAAGCGGTAAATTTAAATCATCACATATCACCAAAATATCCTTCAACTCAATTTTATACCTTTCAACAACACCTTTGACCGCAACTCCGCTATTATTCATATATGTCAAAGGTTTCACAAGTAAAATCTCTTTTCCAGCGCATCTACCCGAGCTTATCAAATAGTCACCACCTCCGGGCTTAAAATTAAATCCAATCTTTTCTGCGAGCGCATCTACAGCCATAAATCCAACATTATGTCGTGTCATCTCATACTCTCTCCCAGGGTTTCCAAGTCCAAATATAGCAATCATACATTTTTAAAAGAACTACTTTTACTGTTTCACAGTTTGAGATGAAGCAGAAGGTTGAACCTCTGGTTTAGCTTCTTCAGCACTTTCCTTAACTTCAGCAGCTCTTGGCGGAACTATAGCAACTACAACCGAAAGTTCATTCTCAAGTATTTTAACATTTGGAACTTTCAAATCCTTGACATGGATCGCATCTCCAATGTCAAGATTGCTTATATCAACTTCGATATGTTCAGGTATAGCGTCGCTTGGACATTCAACTTCAACAGTGTGGAGAAGATGTTCAACAATACCTCCTTTCTCAACGCCTGGGGCTTTACCAACTAAAACAATTGGGACCTCAAGCGTAATGGTTGCACCAGCTTTCAAACCATAAAGGTCAAAATGAATCGGTTTATCAGTAACTGGGTCAAACTCAACATCTTTCAAAATACATTGTAACTCCTTCCCATCCCCAAGTTTTAACTTTATCACGTGGGTCTCGGTTGTATAAATCAAATTTTTAAGTTCGGATTCTTTCACAGCGATTGGCAAAGGCTCATCGCCAGGGGCATAATAAATTCCCGGGATTTTTCCAGAACGTCTCAGCCGATTTGATTCACTTTTACCTGTCTTTCTTATTTCCGCATTTAAAATTATCTCCGTCATCGCTTTTGGTCCCTAAATGTTTTTAATTTTCAATTTCAAATAAAACACTCAATGATTCATTACAATGAATTCTTTTTACCGCCTCAGCAAAAACTTTGGCAACCGACCTAACTTCAATTTTAGGTGACTCACTTCGCAATGGGACAGTGTCGGTAACAAAAATTTTTTCAACGGGTGCATTTTCAATTCTTTCAACCGCATTTCCAGATAAAATCGGATGCGTACATGCGCCCATAATTCTTTTCGCTCCCCTTGCAACAAGAGCGTTCGCTGCATTTACAAATGTCCCCGCTGTATCGATGATATCATCAACTATAACAACAGTTCTATCTTTCACATCTCCGACAACATTCACAACTTCAGATTCATTATGGGCTGTCCTTCTTTTGTCAACCAAAATGAGCTCTGCATTCAATCTCTTCGCATATCCACGGGCAAATTTAACTCCGCCTATATCCGGGGAAGCAACAACGAAATCTTCAGAATCGACGATTTCTCTAATTGCTGGGACGAGAACAACTGCCGAATAAAGATGGTCAAAAGGAATGTCGAAGAAACCCTGTATCTGCGGAGCGTGCAAATCCATTGTTAAAACTCTATCTGCGCCCGCAACTGTTATTAAGTTCGCTACAAGTTTTGATGTTATCGGCACCCTTGGCTGATCTTTTCTATCTTGCCTTGCATAACCAAAATAAGGTATAACTGCAGTAATTCTGCGAGCGGAGGCTCTTTTTGCAGCGTCGATCATTATTAAAAGCTCCATAAGGTTATCCGATGGGGGGAAGGTTGATTGTATTATAAATACATCGTTTCCTCGAATATTCTCCAGATACTTAACCCAAATCTCACCATCGCTAAAATTTTTAATCTCACAATCTCCAAGCGATTCTCCTATCTCCTCAGCTATTCTCTCAGCAAGCATCCTACTTGACCTGCCAGAAAAAATCTTAAGCTGACTCATTCACTCTATTTGTTATTTTTCCATCGTTTCAAAATACCACAAATAAAGATAAGAAAAAGAAACAAATTAAACAAAAAACAAGACTTTACGGGTAAAATCAGCTGGGGCGGGAGGATTCGAACCTCCGAATGGCGGCTCCAAAGACCGCTGCCTTACCGCTTGGCGACGCCCCAGTAAGAACGCAACACTAATTTAATAAAGAAAAACAAATTTTTCAAGCATGCGATGTTGAAATTGTAAATTGAACAGATTAAATTTATTTTTGAATTTTTCAAATAAACCTTGGAGAACTAAAATGAAAAGGTTTTTCCTTGCCCTCATCATCCCGATTTTCATCGCAGTCTCACAAGAAAAACCTATCATAGTAAAGTGCGGTGCTTTAATCGACGGAAAAAGCGACGATGTCAAAAGAAACGTGCTTATATTGATAAGTGGGAATAAAATTGAAAAAGTAGGAAACTTTGAAATCCCAAAATCTGCAGATATAATTGATCTTTCTGACATGACGGTCTTACCGGGCTTAATCGATGCACATGTCCATCTCTTCCTTCACGAGGGAAGCTATGATGACCAACTCCTTAAGGAATCGATCCCATACAGAACGATAAGGGCTGTCGTCCATGCAAAACAAACAGTTGAAGCTGGGTTCACAACGATTCGAGATCTTGAAACCGAAGGCGCAGGCTATGCGGATGTCGATTTAAAAACCGCAATTAATCAAGGGATAATCCCGGGTCCAAGGATGCAAGTTTCAACCCGCGCTTTATCCGTCACAGGTGGATACGCTCTGATGGGCTATTCTTGGGAAATACAGGTCCCAACCGGAGCTCAACTTGTGGATGGAGTTGACGAGGCAAGAAAAGCGGTTAGAGAACAAATAAAGTATGGCGCGGACTGGATAAAAATCTACGCTGATTCAAGAAGAAGACGCGGTGAGGTTGCGGATTCGCTTACTTGGTATCTTACATTTTCCGATGATGAACTAAAAGCGATCGTTGAAGAGGCACAAAAAATGAATGTCAAAGTAGCTGCGCATTCCTATTCATCCATCGCTGCGCAAAGGGCGATAAACGCAGGTGTCAGTTCAATTGAACATGGTCTCTATCTTGATGAAACGACATTAAAACTTATGAAGGGAAAAGGGGTCTACTATTGTCCAACGCTTCTTGCTTATTACCGCTGGTCAAAGAGAGAGGGGCTATCGCCAGAGGTTAAAAAAATGATCGAAAATACGGTCAAACTTCATTCTGAGACATTCAAACGAGCGTTAAAGGTTGGAGTTAAAATTGCATTTGGAAGCGACTTAACAGAGGCACACGGGACAAACGCTGAGGAATTTGAATTAATGGTAAAATATGGGATGAAACCTATGGATGCGATAAAATCCGCAACAAGCGTCGCAGCAGAACTCTTGGGCTGGCAAGATAAAATTGGGAGCATCGAACCTGGAAAACTTGCTGATATAATCGCAGTTAAAGGTGACCCGACCAAAGATATAAAAGTTTTAAAAGATGTGAAATTCATAATGAAAGACGGAAAAATAATTAAAAATGTCGCTAAAAATTAAACCAACTTAAACCTATGCCAGAATACGGAATAATACTTCTAAATCTTGGCGGACCTGACTCTATTAAAAATGTTGAAAAGTTTCTTTACAATTTATTTTCAGACCCCGATATTTTCAAATTTCCGCTCTCATCGTTGACACAAAAATTTTTCGCAAGGCTCATTTCAAAGTTTAGATCAAAAAAAGTTGCAAAATACTATCTTCAAATCGGGGGTCGTTCACCAATTTTAAGCTACACTCTACTCCAAGCGAAATCGCTTGAGAAAAAACTCTCTCCCTATCTCAACGCCAAGGTTTACATGGGAATGAGATACTGGCATCCAATGATAGATGAAGCAGTCGAAAGAGCGCTTAAAGACAATGTCAACACAATTATTCTCCTACCACTTTACCCACAATATTCAATAACGACGACCGGTTCAAGTTTAAACGAATTTTATCGCATCGCAAAACGGTTAAATTTCTATGATAAAAGGATAATTGAAATTAAAAGTTATCCCGATGATGAACTTTATATCAAAGCAATGGTTGAAAGGATAGAAGAAGCGATGCAAAATTTTAACGATGAGGACCTAAAAAGTTTTGCGATGATATTTAGCGCGCACAGCGTACCGATGAAATTCATCCAAAATGGTGATCCATATTTTGACGAGACAATGAAATCATACAACGCGATAGTTGATTATCTCAGAACGAAAGCAGATAAAAAAGAAATCTACGCTAACATACAAACGGAGCTTTGTTTCCAAAGCAAAGTCGGACCATTGAAATGGCTTGAGCCATCAACCATAGACACAGTTAAAAAACTTGCAAGCGAGGGGATTGAAAATATGTTGCTCGTCCCGTTAAGTTTTGTCTCGGACAATATTGAGACATTGTACGAGCTTGGAATTTTAGTGAAGGAAATCGCAATTAAAAGCGGAGTAAAAAAATACATCGTCGCCGAAGCCCTCAACGATTCCGAAACATTTATTGAAGCATTAAAAAACATAATTTTGGGAGCAGTCAAAAATGAAAAATAGCGCAATTATAATCGGAGCCGGAATATCCGGGCTTACAACTGCTTTCTTTTTGAAAAGGAACGGATTAAATGTCACAGTTCTTGAATCCGAAAGCGAAGTCGGTGGAACGATGAAAAGCAAAAGGATAAACGGTTATCTTGTCGAATATGGTCCAAATAGCGCTCTCGAGACAACGCCACTTTTTAAAGAAATTATCGACGAAGTTGGGATCTCAAACGAAATGGTTTACGCAAATGAAAGCTCAAACAAACGTTATATCCTCAAGGAAGGAAAACTTCATTTGCTCCCGATGAAACCACCGGAATTTCTCAAAAGCAAATTGTGGAGTTTGCCCGGAAAACTTCGCATTACGCTTGAGCCATTTTATGGAAGAGCCAAAAATCCAACTGGAGACCCATTTTGGGAAGAATCAGTTGCTCAGTTTGTCAGAAGAAGACTCGGAAAAGAATTTCTTGATTATACAATTAATCCATTTGTTGCTGGCGTATACGCAGGAGATCCCGAAAAACTTGGAGTTCGCTCTGCTTTTCCAAGGCTTTATGCGCTTGAGGAAAAATATGGTGGATTGATAGTCGGAACTATAAAAGGTGCTAAAGAGAGAAAGAAAAGGGCTGAAAAATCAAAAATCACAGCACGATTATTCTCATTTAACGATGGGATGGGAACCCTTCCAAAAGCCATCGCAAATTATCTCGGGGATTCCGTTATTTTAAATGCAAAGGTGCGATCAATTAAAAAAGATTCAGAAGGATTTAAAATCGAATTCGAGAAAGATGGAAAAGTTGAGCATGTAACCTCAAACATTGTTGTTATCTCCACCCCCGCATATGTGGCTTCTGAATTTGTGAAAGAATTATCTGCGGAAATATCTGAGGCGTTGAACAAAATATACTATCCACCTGTTACAGAGGTCGTCTTCGGTTATAAAAAAGAGATGGTTGGGATTGAACCTGATGGATTTGGTCTTTTGGTGCCGGAAAAAGAAAATAGAAAGATACTTGGCACACTTTGGAGTTCGACGATTTTCCCAAACAGGGCTCCAGAAGGTTATGTTGAATTAACAAATTTCGTAGGCGGGACAAGGCAACCTGAACTTGCGTTAAAAAGCGATGATGAATTGATCAAAATCGTAAGCGAAGAACTTAAAGATATCATGAAAGTCCTGGGCGAACCTGAATTCGTATGGATTTCAAGATGGGGAAAAGCCATCCCACAGTATAATGTTGGGTATCTAAAAATTATGGCTTTGATTGATGAGTTCGAAAAAGAAAATCAAGGTCTTTACTTCTGTGCTAATTATCGAGGAGGCATTGCGGTTGGCGATTGTGTTATGAGCGCTGAAAAAACAGCAAACAAAATTTTACAAAGAACATGATAAAAAATTTCGATGAACTTATTCAGAAGGTAAAAGATACTTCAAAAACTATCGCTGTTGTATGCGCACATCAAGAAACTGCCCTCTCCGCAGTTATTGAGGCAAAGAGACAAAAAATAGCAAATTCAATTTTAATTGGCGATTCAAAAATCATCTCAGAAATGCTTGATGAACTTGGTGAAGACCCTGCAAGTTTTGAAATAATCGACGAGAAAGATCCGACGAAAGCGGTTTTAATTTCAACCTCGCTTGCCAGAAATGGAGAAGCACATGTAATTTTAAAAGGCAAAATTGATACAACAACTTTGATGAAGGGAGTGTTAAACAAAGAATCTGGGCTTAAGAAGGGAAGATTGTTAAGCGACGTTTTCGTCTTTGAATATCCTGAGAAAAAAGGCGAATCTAAACTTGTATTGATGTCAGACGGTGGCGTTGTTTTAAACCCAACGCTTGAGCAAAAAATTGAAATAATCAAAAATGCAGTTGAAGTTGCAAACAAACTCGGGATAGAAAATCCGAAAGTTGCTCTTTTATCCGCGACCGAACTTGTGATAGAAGATTTGACATCAACAATCGATGCAATTAAGATAAAACAACTCAATCAAGAGGGAAAAATAACCGGTTGCGTCATCGATGGACCCCTTGCGCTTGATCTTGCCATTTCTGAAGAATCAGCGATCGAAAAAGGAATAAAATCCGAAGTCGCAGGGAAAGCAGATATCTTAATCGTTCCGAACATTGAAAGCGGAAATATACTCGGTAAAAGCCTAACATATTTTGCGCACTATAAAATTGGGCATGTTATAACTGGGGCAATTGCACCTATATTGATACCTTCGAGGGCGGATAAGATGGGGGCAAAGTTAAATTCAATTGCACTTGGAGTTTTGATGACAATTTAAATTTTAAATGGGCGGGGAAACCCGCCCTCTATTAATTAATCCTCTGACTTTGTTGATGACCCCGATGAAGTTTCTGATTTTGTCTCGGAGTTTGAACCGTTTTTTGAAGAGCCTTTGCGTTTATAGTCGGTTATGTAAAATCCAGAACCTTTAAAGATTAAACCAACGCCAGCACTTATTTTTTTTCTGACGCTTCCTCCACATTTGGGGCAGATTTTTATTGGTTCATCGTTTATACTTTGAAATTCCTCAAAAACGTAACCACAATTGTTGCACTTATATTCGTAGGTTGGCATAGCTTTAACCTCACTCCTTTTGTTTTTAATCACTTAATTTTTCAATTGCAGTTCGAAATCTTTCAACTCCTTTCATTATTTCCTCCATTGAAGCAGCGCAAGAAATTCTAACACACTCATCCATCCCAAAGGCATCTCCCGGGATGATCGCAAGTTTTTCCTCCTTCAAAAGAAATTCGCAAAAGTCGTTCGAATTTTTTATCTCAAAACCGTTATACTTTCGACCATAATAAGATGAAACTTTGGGAAACACATAAAATGCACCTGATGGGATAAAAACTTCAACGCCTGGGATTTGCTTCAATTCCGAACATAAAAAATCGCGCCTTATTTTAAACTCGTTTACCATCTTTCGAACAGGCTCTTGAGTTCCGGTTAAAGCTGCAAGCGCAGCCTTTTGAGAAATTGAACTTGCATTAGATGTAACCTGCCCTTGAACTTTATTCGCAAGTTTTATAACCTCTTCGTTCCCTCCCATATAACCAATCCTCCACCCAGTCATCGCATATGCCTTTGAAACTCCATTTACAGTTATGACGAGATCTCTCAACTCTCTAATCGAAGCGATGCTGAAATGTTTTTCATCATAGATTATCTTCTCGTAAATCTCGTCCGATATCACGAAGATATTTTTCTCGTGGACAAACTCTGCAATTTTTTTTATCTCATCTTCGGTATAAACTGTCCCAGTTGGATTTGATGGTGAATTAAAAATCAAAGCCTTCGTCCTTGGGGTTATCGCATCTCTTAGCTGGTCAGCGCTTATTTTAAAATTTGTGCTTATATCCGTTTTCAAGATAACAGGTTTTGCGCCAACAAGTGCGACCATAGGCGGATAACTAACCCAATAAGGAGCTGGGATTAAAACTTCATCACCGGGATTACAAATCGCCTGAAGCGCATTGAAAATAGAATGTTTAGCTCCACTTGAGACAAGTATCTCGCTTGGTTTATATTCAATGTTGTTATCGCGACGAAATTTTTCAACTATTGCATTTATCAATTCCGGTATCCCTTGGTTCTGCGTGTATTTTGTGAAATTTTCTTTTATCGCTTGTACGGCAGCTTCTTTTATATGTTCGGGTGTGGGAAAATCAGGCTCACCAGCACTTAAAGAGACGACATCTATACCTTGAGCTTTCATATTCTTTGCGATCGCGGAGATCCGAAGCGTCTCTGATTCAGGTAGATTAAGTATTTTTTCTGAAAGTTTCGGCAGGTTTCTCATTTTTTATTTGTTTAAACTTTTCTTTTAGCATCTTTTCGACGATCTTTGGAACGAAATTGCTCACATCGCCACCAAAAGATGCTATCTCTCTAACTATCGTCGAATTTAAATAGGTATACTTTTCATGTGGCACAAGAAAAACCGTCGTAATGTCGCATATTTTTCTGTTCATCAAAGCCATTTGAAACTCATATTCAAAATCCGACACAGCGCGCAATCCTCTTATTATAGCAACTGCATTTTTCATCCTGGCATAGTCGACAAGAAGTCCATCAAAACTATCAACTTCAACATTATCAAATTTTTTCACAGCCTCCTTGATCATTTTCATTCTTTCTTCAACCGTAAAAAGGGGCATCTTAGCGACATTTTTCGCAACTGTGACGATGACCTTATCGAAAAGCTTTGACGCACGTTCTATAACATCAATATGTCCATTCGTTATTGGGTCAAATGTTCCAGGGTAAATTGCGATTCTTTTCATAATTCCTCACCTCTGTATTTAAAAATTGTGATCGCCGTTTTACCAAATTCTCTTCTTGTAACAACTTCAAATGGCACCGACTCCGGTGAAAAAAGAATTCCAGAGCCATGCTCGATTAAGAAAAAGCCGATATCGCTTAATAACCCACGCTCCCAGATTTTGTAAACAAGTTCATTTATATGTGGATACATATACGGTGGATCAGCAAAGATAAGGTCAAATTTTTCATCCGCATATTCTATGAAACTTAAAGCGTCGTCGTTTATCGTGACGATTTTATCAACGCAACCGAGGATTTGAGCATTTTCAGTTATAACCTTCAAAGCCCTACCGCTATTATCAACGAAAAAAACTTTTTCCGCTCCTCTGCTCAACGCCTCAAAACCAAGTGCACCTGTCCCAGCAAATAAATCAAGCACAATAAGATTCTCAAAATTAATCCTACTTGAAAGAATGTTGAAGAGCGTCTCCTTTACCCTGTCGGATGTCGGTCTTATATCAACTCCTTTTGAAAGTTTCAACAAACGCCCCTTGTATTTACCTGTAATTATCCTGACCATAACATCCTCAATGCAAGCCCTATATTTGGTGCAAAAATATGTGCGGACTCCAAATCTACCTTCACGTCAAGAAATAAACGAGAATCGAAAGGATTTAAAACGGAAAATTTATTGCCAAGCATACTGCTTACAAGCCCGATCAAACTTTGTTCAAATCCTTCGCCATAAAAAACAAATTTCTCAAAACCAGCAGAGATGTTGTCGTTTACCAACTTTAAAATAAAATATCTTGTGTCTGATTCACCGTTGACGATATGATAAAAATATCTTTGAAATTCATAAGAGCGAAAAACGCTTACGTCAATTCTTGAATTTTTCAACCCAACAAGGATGAAGTCACTGTAAAAATATCTCGATCTAACAGAGCTTATCCTTTCCCTAAGGCAATTTTCCACAGCAAAATGGTCGATGTCGATAATCTGAACCGTTAGTCCAAGTTTTTCAGCAACAGCCTTTAAAAAAGAAATTAAATCTTTCTTCACCGCAACTACCAAAGCCCTTTGCGCATCACCTCCGCTAAATTTATACCCTCTGACAATAAAACTTTGATGAACCAACTCTCCCGGGAAATACCGCGAAATTTCCCAAAGCAAATGCTCATTAAATTCTCGCTCTGAAAAGCTCGGCTCAACCGGTATCACATTTAAAAAAGCAAAACTTGTATCGATGCAGAAGGAAATTTTTGTAATTTTGGGGTTGATGTTAACCGAGGAAGAGATCACATGAGCGATTTTATCAATTTTCTCAACTGACAAGGAATCAAGACGTATCTCATCGCTGAAAATTTTTTTTAAAATCAATCTCTTCGATAGCTCTTCCAACTCAGCTACATCGAGACGCTCTTTGTTTAACTTTACAGTGATAAAAATCATCTATTCCCATGAAACTTTATTCACATCCTCCGGTTTCTCTTTTGAACCGATCATTCCATGTCCATAGGGACACTCAACCCAATAGTATTTCTCAAGTGAATCAGCACCTATGATTAATGGTTGATTTACCTTGGGGCAATTGCGAAGTGAATCGGGGTTAAATTTTTCCGCTGCAGTTGAAAAGAATATATCAGCTGGTAAATTTGCTCTTTTTATAAATGCAATCAATGAGTCAATATTACCTGTATATTTGCCGTATTCATCAAAATACCTAAGTTCAGCCTGTCTAATGTTTTTCATTCTAAACCTGCATATTTTCTTAAGTTCTTCTTCTGCTCTTATTTTCATTGCTGGATCATAAATTGTGTAGACAAGAACCGCAGTTAAAACGATAATTAAAATTTCAAGGATTATCGAGCCTCTAGCTTTCACCTGTGTCATTTTGTTTTTTCCCTTTTTATTTTGTTGTTAAATATCTTTTTATTTTCTCAAACTTTTTTTGCCCGATGCCCCTAACATTCATTATATCCTCGATTCTTTCAAACTTTCCGTAAGTTTGCCTATGTCGAATTATACTTTCCGCTGTTTTTTCGCCGATTTCGGGAAGTTTCATCAATTCTTCTTTCGTTGCCGTGTTGATATTTATCTTAAAACTTACCCCTGATGTTTCGGTTGCCGATGCTTCAGCTGTTGTCCCTGACCCGGAGATATACTTCTCGATCTCAGCGGATCTCTTCTCAAACTCCGAATCAAAAACAGAATAATCAAATTTTTGCTCTTTTGTGTCTTTAATTACATCGCCACGGACAAATTTTATCACCAAACCCGACGCAAAAGCAAAAATTAAAAACCAGAAGACAACACTTTCAGATCTCGTCAAACCAAGCAGATCGTTTATTTTCTTGAATAAACTTTTCATTAAATCTAAAATTTTTAAAATTTTTCAAATTTAGAAATTTGCGCCTATTTTAGCAAATCCATTGTATACCTTTAGGTTGTCTTTTTCGTCGAATCACTTGGTTTTATATTCTTGCCTTCTTTTAAAAGCCTTTGAAGCAGTTCTTTCTCAACGCTTGTGACTTTATCTGGAACCCATATTTCAACTTTAACGACAAAATCGCCTCTTGAATTTTTCTCAATGGATGGCAATCCCTTCCCTTTAAGTCTTATCTCTTTGCCAGAGGGGGTTCCAGGCTCTATTTTAACCTTTACATTTCCATAAAGAGAAGGCACTTCAACTTCTGAGCCGAGCACCGCCTCGGGATAACTTATCAAAAGAGTGTAATAAATATCGTTTCCCTTCCTGACAAAGAAAGGATGTTTCTCTTCTTCAATCACAACTATTAAATCACCCGTGGCACCACCTCTTATCCCTGCATCTCCATAACCTCTGATGGTAAGATAATTTCCTTCTCTTACGCCAGCTGGAATTTCGACATCGATAACGCTTTCTCCATAAATTCTGCCTTCGCCACCGCATACATTGCATGCTTCCTTCACAACTCTACCTTCACCTCCGCAATTTGGGCAAGTCGTAATCGTGACCATTTGCCCGAAAAACGATTTTCTAACTTGTCTAACCTCACCAACTCCATTACAAACGGAACAAGTTGCATATCCACCCCTTGATCTCGCACCCGTTCCGCCGCAAGTCTCACATACTTTAAAATGCTTGATCTTTAATCTTTTCTTAACTCCTGTTGCGATCTCTTCAAGTGTAAGTTTAAGATGTAATTTTCTATCAGATCCAGGGGTGCCCTTCTGCGCTCTTCGCGTTTGTGTTCTAGTCCCAAAGAAATCATCAAAAAATCCACCGCCGAATGAATCGAAAATATCCCTGAAAACATCGAATATATCGCGAACATCTGTAAAGTGAATGTAATCACTTTCGCTTATACCGGAATGGCCATACATATCATATCTTCTTCGCTTCTCGGGATCGCTCAAAATTTGATATGCCTCCGTTATCTCTTTGAATTTTTCTTCCGCTTCTTTATTCCCGGGATTTCTATCCGGATGATATTCCATCGCGAGTTTTCTATACGCCTTCTTTATCTCCTCAAGCGTCGCATCCCTTGAAACGCCAAGTATTTCATAATAATCTTTTTTCGCCATTTGAAAAATAAATTTTCAAAATTTTTAATTTCACCTCGTTTAATTACCCCTTATTTTCATCACTTCCCTCAGTGACCTGTTTATCAACTGGGCTTGAAACTATCACCTTTGCATGACGCAAAACTTTATCGTAATACATATAACCGCGCTCGACTTCATCAATCACAGTATCAGGTGGAACATCATCACGCGGTATCCTTAACAACGCTTCATGATAATAAACGTCAAACTGTTTCCCAACAGATTCAAACGGTTTAACACCGTGGGATTTAAGCACCTTCATCAGTTTATTGTAAATCATTTTTATTCCCTGGTAGAAAGAATTAAAATCTGGCTTCTCCTGCCCGCTTTCAAGCGAACGCTCAAGGTCATCAATTATCGGTAAAATTTCAAGCAAAAGTTTTTCATTGGCATATTTAACTGCGTTGGAAAAATCTGCTTCAAGCCGTTTTTTATAGTTTTCAAATTCAGCAACCCGTCTCAATAACTTGTCTTTATATTCTTCAACCTCTTTCTTCAAATTTTCATTTTCAAGCCGAAGTGCTTCTACTTCATTTATAACTTCTTGGCCTGTCTTTTGAACTTCTTGAGATTCATTAAGGTTTTCGACCTTCTTTTGCTTCTCGTCATTGCTTATATTTTTGATGTCCTCATCCATATCCCCTCGTTCAAAAATTTTGTTTTTGTTCAATGTAAAACATCCGATAAAACTTTTGACGTGTAATTGACGATCGAGATCATCTTGCTGTAGTTCATACGCTTTGGACCGATTAAACCGACAATGCCTGAAACATCACCAATACTATATTCAGAAGCTATCAGACTATAATCTTTCAACCGGTCTTCGGGATTTTCCTCGCCGATTGAGACAATGACCTTATCAGAACTAAACTGCTCACCAGCTTGAGTTCTCAAAATTTGAAAGATTCGAACTATCACTTCTTCATTTTCGACAAGTTCCATTATATTGCGAAGTTTTTGAGGATTGTTAAACTCCGGATGCTCTAAAACTTCGGGCATGCCACCAATGTGGATTTTATCGATATCGTAAAAGTCGTAAAACAACCTATCCGCAGATTGAACGAAGATATTTATTATGTTTCTATAACTATATTCGATGTCGCGGACTCTTTCCGCAAATGTTTCTCTTATTTGCTTTAATGTCAACCCAACAAGACGCTCGTTTAAAACAGCTTTGACAAAATCAAGTTTATCCCTTTGGAGCTCGCTTGATACTTCAAGAAGTATCGTCCTAACAAGTCCAGATTTTATGCTTATAATTATGAGCAATTTTGTATTTGACAAACTAACTATATCAAGTTTTGTTAAAATCGCTTCGTTAATTTGAGGCGTCAAAGTTACGCTTAATTGCTTGGAGATTTTCCCTATAAGTTTAGAGATATACCTTAAAATTTCCTCGAGTTCGACTTTTTCTTGAACTATTTTTCTTATTGCCTCCTTCTCCTCGTTCGAAAGCTCCTTTATTTCAAGAAGATTATCAACATAAAATCTGTAACCCTTGTCTGTGGGAATTCTCCCTGCAGATGTATGCGGATGCCAAAGATAGCCAAGTGCTTCAAGTTCAGCCATAACATTTCTAACAGTCGCAGAGCTCAAGTTGAGGTTATACTTCCTGACAAGATATTTTGAGCCCACCGGAGTTGCGTTCATTATAAATTCCTGAACTATGTATCTCAAAACCATCTTCTCGCGCGGTGTCAACGTTCTTTCTGTCATAGCGAATCACCTCTTGAAACAATTGAACTTGATATCACAGTATTATAAAGTTACGAAAAATTCAGCAGTTTTTCAAGACGACAGGTTTAGAACTTTTTTATAAATAATTTTCCGGGCAATTGACGAACAAGGTCTTTAAACTCAAGGGAAAGCAAATGAACAAGCGTATCCGTCACGGACAAACCCGTGCTCTCAGCGATTTTGTCAACATGCATCGGCTCGGTTGAAGATAAAACATCGAATATTTTTGCCTCAAAAACATTTAATTCAACTTTCGGTCTTGGTGGTTCCGTCTTCAAAATCGGCTGAATTAAAGGTCTAATCTCCTCGATTATATCCTCAACTGTCTCTACAAGTTTCGCCTTGTTTTGTTTTATCAAAAAATTTGTCCCTTGGCTTTTGATGCTGTCGATATTTCCGGGTATTGCAAAAACTTCGCGATTTTGATCGTTTGCAAATTCAGCTGTTATCATCGCACCACCGTTTTTACTCGTCTCAATAATTAAAACACCGACCGACATACCGCTTATTATTCTGTTTCTTCTTGGAAAATTCATCGCATCTGGTTTCGTTCCCATAGGAAACTCCGATATTATAGCACCATTTGAAATGACATCTTCAACAAGTTTTCTGTTTTCAGGCGGGTAAATATAATCAACCCCTGAGCCAAGGACAGCGATAGTTCTCCCACCCGCTTTGATCGCAGATAAATGTGCAATCGTGTCAATACCACGGGCGAATCCGCTTACGATCGTCAAGTTCATCTTCGTAAGTTCAGACGCGAACTTCTCACATATGGCTTTTCCGTAATTTGTTGGGGTTCGCGTCCCAACAATTGCGATCGAATATCTATCATTTTCAACAAAATCCCCACGAACAAACAACACAACAGGCGGGTCGTAAATCTTTCTCAAAAGTTCTGGGTATTCAGAATCCCACAAAGTTATAATTTTTGCTCTATGCTTTTTAACCTTTGTGATTTGCTCACCGACAAATTTCGAATTTTCATCCCTTAACTCTAAAATTCTCCTCGCTAAACCTTTATCTATGCCCTCGACTCTTGTAAGTTCATGCATCGTTGCCTTGAATATCAACTCTGTATCTTTAAAATAATTCACAAGGTTTCTTACTCTCCCTGAGCCAATCCCCGGGATCGTCATTAATTGCAATATATGCCTAACGTCGACTTTCATTCTCATCCTCCTTTACTTCAATCCCATCCACAACAGCGATGACAAGCGTATGAACCGGGACATCATCTCTGCCTAAAATTTGTCTTGCGGAAGTTCCCTCTTGTAGAGCTATGACAATATCACCGATGCCGGCATCAACCATATCAAGCGCAAGCATATCTCTTCCAATGAAATTACCTTTAAGATCGATCGGTTGAATTATCAAAATTTTATATGGCTTCAAATTTTCGTTTTTCTGTGTCGAAACTATAGTTCCTGTAACTTTAGCAAGTATCAATTTTTCTCACTCTTTGACTTTTCAAAAACTTCCTTTAAATCATCCCACAGATTGTAATTCTCTATATGCACAAGGTCAAAAATCATAACTCCATCGGTTTTCTCAAGAGCCATTTTAATTGCTCTTTTAAACCTTTCGGGTTCGCCTTTATATTGTTCAACATACAAGCTCCCATAAACCGGAACAACTCCCATCGTCACTTTTTTCACAAGTTCAGCAGAACCCTCAACCGAATACAAAATTGTCTTCGTTGCTTTCATACCAGGCTCGGTCAATTTCGAGGCATCGATCATATCTTTAGCTTCAACTTCCTCTTTTGTCACTTCATAAAAATAAAACCCAGAACATAAAAAATCCAGAAGCTCCGCATAACCAGTTTTATGATAATCTTCACATGCCCAATCAAACTCGGGTTTATATTTCTCACTTGCCCAATTAGCCCCGAGTTCATAATAAGTCAAATACCATGAACCGGCATAATCACCGAATAAAACATTTGGTTTTAAACTTTTAACAACTTTCCTTGCTCTTTCAAAAAATTTTTTAATCGTCAAAGCCCGCCACTTGAGCCATTCTTTAAAATACCTACCTTTAACTATTGAATCACCCTTAATTTTGAAAATATCTTCCGGAAACTTTATCTTCTTCCCAAGCCATTTTTCAAACTTAACTCTCGACGAATCACTAAAGTCCGCATAAATTCCATCATACCTTACTCTATCTAGAACAATTCCGTCTACATCAAACTTTTTCACGATTTCTTCAATTATTTTCAACTCATACTCTTGAACTTGTTCAAGTGCCGGGTTTACCATCGCGGAATACTTATGCTTTTGCTGCGTAATAGAGATAAACCCGTCTTTTGTGTAAATGACCGTAGCCCATTCTGGATGTTTGTCATATACAATTCCTCTATCATAGTAATTATGACCTTCGCAAAAAACGTTTAAAGCGATATGGATCCTTAAATTTCTTTTTCTCGCTTCTTTTATCACGGTATTCACATAATCAAATGTATAATGTCTTGTGAAGCCATCCCACGTTTTCATCTTTGGTGCGAATGAACTTTCGTAAAGAACTTCTCCCAAAATTGGCTTAACATCAACAATGACATCGGTAATTCCAGCGTTTACACATTTATCTAAAATTATAACAACGCTGTCGTAACTTCCGAGACGTTTAAAATTAGCAGTTGCATCGAACCATAACATTTTGGGCTTTTCATTGGGAAATATATCTTGAGCAATGATGAATTGAATTAATACGACCAAGGCGAGAAGATAAATCCTCATTTCAGACCAAGTTTTGTTATTAAATCAAGAGCAAGTTCTTGTGCTTTTGCTTTCGTTTTAGCCTCTGCGATTATTCTCAAAATTGGTTCTGTGTTTGATTTTCTTATATGAATCCAGCCTTCATCGATATCAATTCTTACGCCATCCTCTGTGTTAATTCTAGCATCACGGAAAATCAATTTCACCTTTTCGATAACTTCATCTGGATTTACATTTGATATATCCACCTTCGTTTTAAAAATTTCAAACTCCGGCAATGTTTTCTTAAAAACTGAAATTTTTCCATCAAAATCAGCAAGGTTCTGCAAAATCAAAACAATTCCCGCAAGTGAATCCCTTCCGTAATGAACTTCCGGCAATATCACGCCTCCACTTCCTTCTCCACCAATTATCGCTCCAACTTCTTTCATCTTTCTCACAACATTTATTTCGCCAACCGGAGACCTGTAAACCTTTGCCCCATAAACTCTCGCTATTTCATCCACTGCCCTTGTTGTTGACAAATTAACAACGATATTTTTCTCTTCTAAATTTTTCTTCTTTTCAAGGACGAGCTTCACCGCTTGCACTATTGTATATTCTTCTCCAAACGGTTCGCCTTTTTCAGTAACGAGGACAAGACGATCCGCATCGGGATCGACAGCGATTCCAAGATCAGCTTTCACTTCTTTTACAAAGTCACAAAGTTGGGCAAGGTTTTCAGGAAGTGGCTCAGGTTCGTGTGTGAAAACGCCGTTGCCTTCGCAGTTTAATTTTATAACTTCACAGCCAAGCGATTCAAGAAGTTTTGGGACTATCTCAGAGCCAGCACCATTTATGCAATCAAGGGCGACTTTAAACTTTTTCCCTCTGATTTTATCAACATTTATGAAATCAAGACTCAAAACCATTTCAATGTGTTTATCGATGAAAGACCTGTCTTGCTCATATCTTCCGATCGAGTTCCACTTTGAGTATTTGAAAGAATTTTTTTGCGCCAGTTCAACAAATTTTTTATGTTGCTCAGGGGTCAGGAAAATACCCTCCTCGGATATAAATTTCAATCCGTTCCATTCCGCGGGATTATGGCTTGCTGTTATCATTATCCCGCCGTTGGAGTTTGAATGTTCAACCGCAAGTTGAAGGGTTGGGGTGGGACAAACTCCAACATCGACGGCATCGCATCCCATGGCAAGTAACGTCCCCGAAACTATCTGCGCTATAAACTGGCTATGTACCCTTGTATCGCGCCCTATCATAATTTGCCCGCGTCCGCAAAATTCTGCAAAAGCAGATGTAAATCGCACAATTTCAAACGGGGTCAGACCTTCACCAACGATGCCTCTTACACCGGAGATGCTCACCATCAATTTGCCCATGGCCACAAAAAATTTTTTTGAACTTTGTCAAAAATTTACACAAATAAACAAAAAATGGCAAAAACTTGATAACTGTTAGATATTTTTGTAAATTGAACTTGAAAAACATTGAGGACTTTAGCCATGGGTAAGAAAGAAATAGCCTCGTTCACACAATCGATCCTTGAAGCCCTAAACGATGTCATTTTTGCTGTTGATTCAAATTACGACTTCATCTATATAACCCCTTCATGTTATCATATAACGGGCTACACCGTTGATGAATTTCTAAGTGGCCAAGTAATAGCGAGAAACCTTGTTTACCCGCCTGATTATTGGCGACTTCTTCGTGAAAACTATCAAGCAATAAAAACCGGAAATTTGCCAAGGGTTTCTGAATTTAGAATTGTAAGAAAAGATGGACAGATAAGATGGGTGAATATCTACTGGACGACCATTAAAGACGAGAAGGGCAAGACAAAATATATCCAGGGCGTAATGCATGATATAACCGAGAGAAAAATAGCTGAGGGAAATTTACAAAAAAAGCTCAACGAGCTGAAAATTTTGCATAGTTTCAGCTCTGAACTTTCATCAGCGATGACAATCGATGAAATTGCAAAATCGATTTACAATCACATTGCTCAAATGATCCCGGTTGAAGGATTTTTCATTGACATTCACGATGAAATGACGGAACAATTGAAAGGTCTTGTCCATGTTTATCTGATCCATGGGAGAAGGGTTATGATATCGTATCCAAATTATAGATTCAACATCAGATCTCATCCAATTTGGGAAGAACTAATCCACGAAGGGAAAACAACTTATGTGAGATATTTCGGCAAAGATATACCTCAGCCGTTTAACCTTTTGATCGAAGAAACAGAAGAAGAAGGCTACATAATAAGCACGCCGATGCTTTCAAGAGGGAAAGTCTTCGGGGTAATGACCGTATTGATAAAGGGAACGAATAAAATTGAGGAATATATTCCATTCATCGAACATATAGCTAACGAATCCGCAGTAGCAATTGAAAGGGTAAGATATTTTGCCCAACTTCAAGAGTCTGAGAAGTCACTTCGTCAAGCATATGAAGAATTGAAAAAGGTGCATCAACAGCTCATCTTAACCGAAAAAATGAGAACGTTGGGTCAGCTCGCAGGCGGCATTGCACATAACTTGAGCAATCTTTTAAGCACTGCCCTTGGGAGAGCGCAACTTTTGAAATCAAAATTGACAGATGAATCTCTCCGCCGCGAAGTTGAATTCATTGAAAAAGCAGGACAAGATGCCGGAAGGATCGTCTCTCGACTCCGTGAGTTTTCAAAACCAAGAGCTCATTTGACGCTCATTCCAGTTGATCTGGCTAACATAATCGAAGAAGCGCTTGAGTTAACAAAATCAAAATGGAAAGATGAAGCTGAACTTAAAGGGATAAAATATGAGATCATAAAAGATTTTCCCGAAGATAGATTGATGGGCATAACAAACGCTTCCGAGCTAAGAGAGGCACTTGTGAACATAATTATAAACGCAATTGAAGCGATGCCAAACGGTGGAACACTGAGAGTTGGAATTTACAATGTAAACAGCGAAAAAGTTGCAATCTATATCTCCGATACCGGAATCGGGATGGATTCTGAGACGATTGCGAAGATATTTGACCCGTTCTTCACGACAAAAGGTGAATATGGAACCGGGCTTGGGCTTTCCATAACATACGAAATAATAAGAAGCCACGACGGGGAAATCTTCCCTGAAAGTGAGCTTGGGAAGGGAACGAAATTTACAATAGTATTACCTGCAACGAAAGAAAAAGTCTCGGAAAAAGTTCAAAGGAGCGTACTGGCTGAAAACGCATCTAAGTTGACGATTTTAATCGTTGATGACGATGAGTCAGTTCTTCATCTTTTGAAAGATGTTTTCCTAAGCCTTGGCTATAAAATTCTTCCAGCTGAAAATGGTAGAAAAGCCCTCGAATATATCCAAAGGGAAAATTTCGATCTTCTCGTCACAGACCTTGCACTTCCTGATATAAACGGGTGGACTCTTTCAAAAGCAACGAAGCAAAAAAATGATAAAATCCCTGTTATAATTCTAACTGGCTGGGGAATCGATGTCTCTGAAGAAGAAGCGAAAAGAAGAGGTGCGGATTACATCGTCACAAAACCATTCGACCTTGATGAACTGCTCCTTGTGATCAACGCTGCGATTCAATCGATAAACAAATAATAAACAGCAAAAATTCTAAAAAGAAGATAGCCCGAAAGAATGATTGAATTTGTCAAACTGATGCTGAGAATCGTCCTGTAGTTTTGTCTTTCCTTTTGAAGATAGAAATTCTTCTCAAATCTATCCATCACAAGAATCTCAACAAGAAAATAAATAATAATCCCAGCAAGCTCAAAGAGCGTGAACTTTCCCGCGATGACAATGGTTGCAATAAAGCCCGAAATTGGAAGCACGATTTTTACAAATTTAAAAGTTTTCACAGAGCCGAGCCTTTTGATGAACAAATCACCTGTTTTAATGGAATCTTCAGAAACTTTGTAAACAAGCGAAAGTGTATAAAATCCAGAAACAAACCCAGTCGACGCGATAGCACCGCCGATGTTGAAGACATCCAAGAATAAACCTCTTAAATCAAACGCACAAACCCACCCCGCAATAAATCCAAGCAAACCATAAGAAATCGAGACTAGCAAAATCCCGTAAAATGGACTTGACTTTATGCCAGTTTCAGGATATGAGTAAAGAAAAAGCAAAATGCTTAGAATTACAACAACATTAAGATAAGAAGTATTAACTCTTTGGCTTAAATAAATTCCAATGGCAAGCAAAATCAATGAAACTGCAAAAATAAAAAATGACGGTTGTTTCGTACCCCAAATTTTTAAATCAGCTTTTCTCCTCTTCTCAAAGTAAACATAAAGCCCGTTTGTTGCAGGATATATCAAGAGATGCAAGATCAAAACGCCATACAAAAATTTTTCTGTTATACCAGATTCAGTCAAAGCATAACCCCAAAGGAAGATCGGGAGAAGAGCAAGCGAGATATTTAAACGAAAAGGTGAAATTAAATTTTTAAATCTTTCATATAGTGGAGATATCATTTGTGCGCATTTTATTTTAATTTTAAAATTATCGTTTCATCCTTTGTTTCGAGGATGACAAAGTTGGTTGTAGCGGTTTTAGCGGAATGCAGAACCACAGCATTTGTAACCTCTAAACCGTTATATTTTGGATCAAGTTGAACGCTGAGGAAAATATTCCTTTGATTTGTCTTAATAATTATCTCATGTTCACGGAATTCATATTCAATTCTCAAGGTATCAAATTTTTTAATCTCGTCATACGCCTCTTTGCAAGTCATAAACCTCAAAAAAGGATAACTCTTTTTAAGATTTACCAACCATTCTCTGAACTTGAAATAAAGCCCCTCGCCATTTTTCCCTCGCCATGAAAGATAAAACCAATTTCTGACAAGTTCTGGATTTTCAACCTCATCTGGCGTGTAAATAATATCATCTGGATGGACAAAGTGAGTCCATACACCAAGCATTCCAATTTCACTTAAAATTGTCGCCTTTGTATAATCGTCGATTAAAAACCCCGAAGAAACCCTTGGGATACAATAAAACTTATCATTCCAAGGTTCGGGACCAAATTCTCTACCTTGACCAACATCGAAATCTCCAAAATATAACCCTGCTATTATTCTTATCGATGAAAAACTTTGAGAGATCGCTTGAACTCCGATTGAATCGATCCAATTCGTGGGGGGTATGTAGGTGATCGGTAATTCACCCAATCCCTCTTCCACCCATTTTTTCTGCGAATATCTCAGCGCATTTTTCATATTTTCAATGCTTCCCCATTCATCAATTAAAAGTGAAATATGATTATATCCGTGAAATCCAAGCTCATTTCTGAGCTTAAACTGTTTTGCTATAGCTTTTGAAACTTCGATCTCTTTGCCTAAAACCATTGCTTTCCCCACCCTCCATTCTGTTAAATGAAAAGGTGGCTTAATGCTTGCTCCATAATTAAACACAGGACCAGCGGTATACTTTAAATTCAACTCATCTGCAAGTTTCAACATATCTGGATAGAAAACAAAATAATGAAACTCCGCCATAGTCATATGGAATTCGTCCCAGATGATTTTTTTCTTAGCATTTGGAACAGCTGTTGGGAAATCGTCAATGAAAATAACTGCAAAATTTGCCACTGGCTGGATAAATTTATCAGAAACGCTTGCTATTGATTGAGTTATAAACCCACGGAATAATCTATCTGAAAGAAGGGAGGTATTCCAATAAATAACTTTACCAGAGAAATATCTTAAAATCCATGCGACAGGGACACCTGCGCTCGAGGTTGCGATGATTTGCCTTTCACCGAAATGAACAAAGTCAAACATCGACATATCCCTGATAATTGAATCTGGAATCGCTGTTTCCCTAAGCATCAGCAAAAAGTCAACCTTAAAAACAAGTCCAGAGTTACCCGCGGTAGCAAATAAATTTCTCTTATCCTTCAACCTCACCCCAAACAAATCAGATAAATTCTCATTATATCCTCGGTAAATCACAGCAAGTCCTCCGCCAGATGAAACAAACGACTTTATTCGCAAGCAGTCTTCTTTTGAAAGTTTATTAATAAATTCCGTTGCTAAAACTATTGCATAGTAAGGCTGTAAATTTCCAATTCCAATATCAGGATAATTTGAAAGGTCAAATTCATCGTAATCTAACTTTGCATATTTAAAAGCAAACCTTGCATTTTCGATGACATCAGTTGAATAAGTGTCATCTGTATCATAAATGAAAAGTATTTTGGCTGGAGTATTAACTGAAATTGAGAAGTTTTTATCCTTATCTTGTCTCCCGCATGAGACGAAAAGAAGCAAAACAGCGACAAGGCAGATCATTTTACAAAGACTTTTCTGCATCTTCAATCGTATTGTAAAATTCAAAATGTTTTTCTGTTCTCGTTATCTCAAATAATTTTTTCACCCTTTGATTCACATTTGCAAACTTTATCGAGCCACCTTTTTCTTTTACGCTTCTGTAGGCAACAACGATCACGCCAAGCCCAGAACTATCAATGAATGTCACATCTGAAAAATCGATGATTATATTTACCTTGCCTTTATCAATTAGGCTTTTGAAGACATCCCTTGCTTGGATTGAAGTTGCAACATCAATTTCACCTTTGAACTTAACAATTGCGTAGTTGTTTTTTTCGACAACGCTATATTCCATTTTCTTCTCCAATTTTTTTGTTTTAACTCTATCGACCCATTCCAGGAAGATGAAGCAATCCTCGCACGAATAATCACCATGAAATCTACACATAATTTCCGGCGATTGCCAACACTTTTTTAAATCGCTTTCGTAAACGGGGCACCTTGAGCAGATATCCCTTGGTTCACCTTTTAACTTCCAACACTCCTCAAGCCATTCAAATTTAGCTTTCTCCCTTTTCTCATTCATAACGGAAAAGAAAGCAGAAACAATCTTTGGATCAAATTGTGAACCCGTTCTTTTTCTTATTTCCTCTTCAATTTGTGGATAATCAAGCGCCTTGCGTAGTTTCGAGTTCGAAGACATCTCGACAAAGAACTCGCATAACCCAAGTATTCTTCCGAAAAGTGGTATTTCCTCACCTTTTAATCCCTGCGGAAATCCCCATCCATCATACCATTCTTGATGTGTTCTCACTCCTTCAATTATATCGACGCTTATCGGCAAAATCTCGATCATATTTGCACCCATTATTGGATGATTATAATCCGCTTGATAACCTTCACTAATCTCGACAACTCCGCACATTCCAACATCGTGAATTAAGCCAGCAATTTTTAGCTCTCTAAGTTTTTCCAAATCGAGCCCAAGTTTTTTCCCAATTTCAACCGCAAGTTGAGCAACTCTATTTGAATGCCCAGCCGTATACTCGCTTCTCATATCATAAGCTTCAGCAAGTGCTATTAATGTTTTTAGATAACGCTCGGTAAACCGGCTGAATAGGTCAACATTATGAATTACAATTTTTATTTGCTCAACGAAGACAGAAAGAACCTTTACCGTAAACTCCTCAAATTGTCTCAATTTCTTAAAATTGATAAGCGCAAAAATCCCAAGGAGTTTTCTATTCTCTACAAGCGGAACACCAATTATCGAATTAATTTTAAACCTCATCAAAAAATCCAAATCACGAACGATCATCTCATCCCCACTCTCAATCCATTCAAAAAGTCCCATATCTGGGGAGAGATCAAGGGTGTTGATAAATTCATCCGTCAAATTTTTGCTCGCTCGCACCATCATTCTTTTTAGTTTTTCATCCCACATAGCGATAAAACCAGCATCGCTTCCAGTTGCAGTCAAAGCAAGTTCAAGCAGAAGCCCGAGAAATTTATTCACTTCAAGAGTTGAACCGAGCATTTTTCTATTAACTTGTGACTGAGCTTCAAGGAGTCGAATTCTTGAGCGCGTTTCTTCGCCAAGTTTTATCTGTCCTAATGCAACCGCACACGCACTTGAAAAATCTTTTAACCAGCTAATTATTTCTTTGTCGATCGGTTTAGGCTCAAAAGGACCGCAAAAGAAGCTCCCAATGTAATTTTCAGATAGATAAAGCGGTATATTTAAAAACTTTCCGGCCCAAATTAACGCAAGCCCCAAATTTTTATAGTCATCTCTAAAAATTATTTTCAAATCCGGCTCCCTTAATGCCTCGATGACCTCATCCTCAAGCCCACTCATCCTCTCGAGCCTAAGGCGCATATTTTCAAGAATCAGACTTTGGCTTTGCTTCGAAAAGGAATAAATATAGTAGGCTGGAGTTTTTATGACGCTTTCAAAAACATCAAAGATAAACTCGAAACCTTCCGACGCTGACTTCTCAAAAAACATAAATTTCCCAAACTCCCGCCACACATTAACAAGACTCTGTTCCTTGCTCGCAATCTTTTTAAGCATATCTCTTATCCATTGATTACTTTTTTTACAATTTCGCTTATTTCCGAGGGACTAAACGGCTTCGGGACATACTCATCAGCTCCGGAGTCAAACATATCTTTTATCTCCGTCTCCTCGCCTTTGGCGGTCAACATAACAACATATATGCCGCGCAAATCTGGGTCGGACTTAATTTCTCTGCAAACCTCAATTCCACTTTTACTGGGCATCATAACATCGAGAAAGATAAGGTCTGGTTTTTCTTCTTTGGCAAGTTTAATTCCAGCATCACCATCCCCTGCGATTAAAATATCGACTTCAAATTTTCTCAAAATGAATTCAAGAAGACGTTGAACGGTTATGTCGTCGTCGATGATCAATACCTTTTTTTGCATTTTTAAACTTAAACTTTTTTGATGACAAGCAATGTTATATCGTCTTTTTGCTCAACATTGCCTTTGAATTTAATCACCTCTTCAACGATCGCATTGCAAATTTCAGACGCACCTTTACTACAATTCTCAACGACAATTCTTTTCAATCTTCCGAGACCGAAAAAATCGTTCTTTTCATTTTTCGTCTCTATCACCCCATCTGTGAAAGCAACAAGCACATCACCACTCATAAGTTTTATCCTGCTGGCTTCATACATTTCGTCCTCAAACAAACCAATCGGTGATCCATGAACTTCAAGCTCTATTATCTCCCCATTGCTTTTTCTAAATAAAATTGGGGGAACATGACCAGCATTTGAATAGACGAGAAAGCCTTCGGGATAATATTCGCCAATGAAAATTGTCGAATACATTCCAATTTCTGATGTATCCTTGTAAATAATTTTGTTGATAGAGCCCAGAAGCTTTTGGATATCTTGCGTGAATTCATAGGTCAATCTTATTACGCTTCTCAAACTTGAAAGCAAAAAAGCAGCGCCGATCCCATGCCCCGACACATCAGCGATTAAAAAAGTATATTTACCACTGCTTGAAAGAAAATCGTAATAATCACCGCCGACGCTTGAGCTTGGTTTTATAAAAGCATAAATATCAAGATCTTCCCGTTCGGGAATCTTTTTGGGGAGTAGGTTTTCTTGAATTTGTTTTGCTATCTCAACCTCTCGCTTCAAAGCCTCAGTGCGTTTTATCTCATCAATGAGCTTGTTTCTATAAAGAATTATCCCAGCATAATTTGCAAGCGTGAGAAGAAGTTTTGCCTCCATTGTCTCAAAATTTTTATCCTCGCTACAAACAAAAATCCCACCGATCAAATTATCACCCGAGAACATTGGAACCGCGAGCATTCCCTTTAACTTTCCGTCCCGTTGGGTTGTGGAGATGATGAAATTTTTCGTTTCGCTTGCCTTTAAGATTAACCTCTCAGCGTCTAACTTTATATCTTGAGAAATCTCGCCACTGATATACTTTTGCCTCAAACTTCCCTCCTCAAAAACTCCTATTACACATGATTTCGGCGAAATCAATGAATTAATTTTGCCAAAAACGATATCAACGATCTCGCACTCATCAAAAACCAAACTTGCTCTCGCAATCATATCGTAAACAATTCCTAACTCCTCCTGCCTATGCGCAAGTTCTCGAACAAGGCTTTCTATATATCCTTCATAATTCAAAAGTTCGGTGTATAAAAACTTCAAAAGTTGAGTTTCCCTTTCAACATCACTCGATGATTTAAGGCAAAGATACATTTTCCCATAGATCGAACCCAACTCGATTTTGACATTATCTTCAGATTCCTCGTAATTTTTCGTCTTCGCAATAAGTTTACCTTTTTCATCGAAGATAGCGAATTCTGAACCCGAAAGCCGTGAAAATTTCTCTGTATATTCTTTAATTATCCGCTCAAGCACCTTTCAACTTCTTTAATTTATAAACCTTGATATAACTACCTTCAAAATAAATTTCGGAATTTGCATGCACATAATTTACACATGCGGAGTCAAGCGATGTTGGTAAATTATCAACTTGAGGAACAAACGACGCATGAATTTTGTCAATTGAACCTTCCTTCGGGACGATGACATAGACAACATCGTAAATTCTCTTTTCGTCGTTAATAAAGATATAAGTTTTCAGAAAATAATCCCAATCCATAAAGTATGCCCAATTTTCAACCATGGCTCTTGTCCCATAGTGCGAAACGATAACAAATCCAAATGGCGTTTCTTCCTTCTTAATTTTGTTTATCACTTCAACAAATTCATCTGGCTCTATTCGATCGCCAAATTCAGATTTACCATAAAGAAATGCGCCCGCCATAGATATTAAAACGACAAATAAAACGAAGACATTATGTGGATATCTACGCTTAGCAAAAATTTTCCTAACTAAAACTGCAAACAAAACAAATAAAACCAAGACGATGAACGGATAGAATTGTTCGGCCGAAACGAAACTCAAAATTGACATCTCACACGCTATAGTTAAAATTAATAAAAAGAGCGAAAAAATTCCATGAAAAATGGACGCCTTAAATAGCAAAATTAAAATCAAAAGCAAAATAAACATCAAAAAACGCATAGTTGATATTGGAGGCACAATTAATTCTGAGCTGTAAAACAAGGCATAAATTTTTACGCTAAGCTTGGAATTCGCTCGAAGATAAATTTCAAATCCAAACAAACAAATAATAACCGAAAGCGCCGCTAAAACTTTCCATCTTTTGGGATTATTAAAAATCGATTCGGTGAGTTCAGATAAAAAAATTAAAACAGTTCCCATAAAGCCAACGAACAAATCAATTAAAAATAAAACGAACAAGCTCAAAATCTTTTCATGCAATTTCGCATCTTTCCAAAAAGAAATCACAAAAAGTAGCCACGCAAGCCCAAGCAACATAGAACTGCCTTCGACCGTGTTTAAAGTGAACTTGAATTGCCCGAATAGAAACGCAAAAAGCGAGGCACTTAAAATAACAGAGTAAATCTCTCTTATCAACTTATACGTCAGGAGTGAAACCCCAACAAATAAAATAGCAAAATTAAATCCTCCAAATAGATGCAAAATGGTATATTGATTGATTCCAAAAATCAACGAAAAAAACGCACAAAGCGAATTCATCGCAATGTCATTTATTCTAAGGTTGAAATCATTCAGTAACATTGAGGTAATCTTAACGAGATGAGCATGTTGATCCATCGATAAGAGTGAGCGTGTTTGAAGCGCTGGTTTCATCCAAAACAGAAGTCCCAATAAAAACACGAAGACCAAAATCACATATTCAAGTTTAAATTCCACCTTTATTCTTTTAAACTTCACTAAACCATCGAGCAAATCATATATTTTCTGATTTAGCGAAATTCCGACGAAATCAACCCTCGTCCTTGCGGATTTTTTAGAAATTAGGAAATCAGCGATTAAGATTAAAACAAAAACTGAGCCTACAAAAAATACATCCAAAGTTTTTAGCCAAACCGAAAAGAAAAGGACGAGCCATAAAATCGTCATGATTCGATAAAAATATCTAAAAACACAACTCAAACTGCTACACTCATCCCAAAATCTTATTTTCCATGCAATGAGCGAAATTAGAGCAAGCCCGATGTAAATTTTAAATATGTGAACCAAATTTTCAAGCATTAAAACGCGGAATAATATTGATAATCAAGCGTGCGAATGAACTTCAACATATAGTAAGTTGAAATCATTGCGAAGACAAATGAACCAGCAAGGAAACCAAGCACCCCATATTCCCAACTTATCAACCTGCTGGCAAAAATTCCAACGATGAAATTAGCGAGAAGAGCAATTCGAATTGATCTCAACCCAAAATCCGCTTTCCAAAGGGTGAAGAAAAGTAGGTTATTCATCAATCCAATCGCAAGCAATAGATATGAAATAGAGGCAAAATAATATACTTTAAAGGTTATTGGGCTTGAGAAAAACTCGCGAACAATTTTTATATGCCAATAAATTTCACCAAGTCGCATCACGATAAGATACACAGCGATTATGCTTAACACACCAAAGACAAGCAAAAAGCCAAGTTTGATGAAATAGAAATCAAAATACCAAAAGTTATGCGATTTTATCCTAAATGCTGGAAATCTTCTTTGAATCCGAATGAGTGACTCAGAGAAATCATTAACTGCCCATTCAAGCACTGCAAGCATCAACCCAAAAGAGAGCAAAACCCAATCCATTCCAAGTTCGTATGGGGTTCTGAACCAGAAAAAATAAAATTTCCCTTTCGAATACGCCGTCCATGAAATTATCCTGTCGAGAAAAAGAAAAAGGAAATAATAAAAACCAAACTTAAAAAATGGGCTATTGACATAAGTTAGCACAGATGGACGCTTTGCTTTGAGCGAAATATAGCCAATTTTTTTCTCCTCCCCCCTTAGCTTGAGAATATGCCTCGCCCAGAGATACATTAAAACATTTGATATAAATAGACCAATGATATGCGCTGTGTGAATTGATATACCTTTAAACTTGTTAAGCCAAATCACCACGATCGTCCCTATGGAAAGGATGATGAAAACTGAAATTTTTCGCTTCGTCGAATAAATCATACTTGCTGAAATCCAAAGAAATGAGAGCAAAAGATAGTAAGCAAGGATTATGTAGATAAATTTTCGCGGAAAAAGCTCAAAGATTAAATTAAAGAGGAACAGAGAAAAGGCAACTGCAACTATGAGCATCGCCCCGTAATTAAAAAGTTTAAGTGCAATTTCTCGTGCGGTTACCTTGTTTTTCAAACTTAAATAGTGTGTGACTTCCCTTCCCATAACCTGAGTGAATCCACCCGTTACAATGAAACTCAATATCGTCCCAAATGCGACAATTGTCGCTTGCGATTCCGTAAATCTCACCCATGCCCATAGCGAATACCCAGTAAAGACTATGAAAGCAATTTGGCTTGCGATTGGAAGACCAAATGCTATCCCAGAAAGATAGTGTCTAAGAAATGTCCACGCTTTTTTACCGAATGAACGTGTATACGTCTCTTTTTTATCTTCTTTGCCAGACCTTATTTTTAGCTTACAAATCCTGTAAACATCCTCGCTTAATTCAAAAATATCCCTTTTTCCAAATTCGACGGGACAATCGATGTGCCTATAACCTAAGCTTTCGATCACCGCTGAAACTTGAAGAACGCTTATTGGATTGCCGATCTTTTCTACAACTTCATCTGCAACTTTTTCAATTTTTTTCGCAAATTTCCCCAGTTTAAAATCTTTCTCAATCTTGATATGTTGAGACGCTGATTCTTTTTTCATTTTTTGAAATTAGTTCGTTATAAACATTGCGATACTCGTTGATCGTAAGGTCGGTTCTATATTTTGCAAGGATTTCTTCCCTTGCTCTTCTGCCGAGTGTTTCTCGAAGTTCAGGATCAGTTAAAAGTTTTATCACTCCTTCTGCAAGTGCTTTCGGGTCCCTCGGTTTGACGATGATTCCAAAACCTTCGAGAGCCTCTCTTACCCCACCGACATCGGTTGCAACGACTGGTTTTGCGCAAGCCATTGATTCGATCACAGTATACGGGAAACCTTCGGATATGCTTGAAAGTATCGATATGTCACCTTCATTATAAATTTCGCTTGGTTTTGGATGATGTCCAGCTAAGATAAACGTGTTTTCAAGTTTAAGTTCTTTTATCAAAAGTTGGCATTTTCTCGTATAAAGTGGGTCTGCATCAAGTGCGCCATAAACAATGAATTTAACATTTGGAATTGCTTCTCGGACAATTGCGCTCGCTTTTATCATAGTTTCGATATCCTTTAAAGGCATAACCCGCGCCGCTGCAACAACCGTTGGAATATTTCGCGTTTTTTCAGGCTTCGGTTTTGGCTTGAAAACCTCTGGATCAACGCCATTATAGATTACTTTTATCTTTTCATTTTCAACACCAAAGATTCTTTCCCATGTTGTATTGAACCTGCACACGGGCAAAACCTTATCAGCAAGTTTATATAGCATCTTTGAAACTAAAATCGAAAGATTTATCAAAAACTTTTTTGCGAAAAAACTTAAACTTTTCTCGCCCCCGATACCAATATATCTTTCTCTCGGAAAGACCCCATGATCTGTTACAACAAGAGGGATTTCGTCTCGCATCTTCGCAACAATACTTGGCAAACCACAAAAACCCGCAGCAGTTGCATGGCTTAGGTTGACCTCGGGAACATCAACATAAAGCGGCATTAAATAATGATAAACCCATCGCATCGCAAGCGTCAAATCATAAACCGATGGAATTTCATCCTCAGAAAGAAACGGATTATCCTCAAAGTATTTCAACACAACAAATTGCTTAAACTTTTGCCACACGGCAAAACTTCTGAACGTTTGCTTGTAATCATACTCACTGAAATATCTATGCATAAGCCAGATGTAACCTGCACATTCCTCAGGGTCTGAAAATGGATTCATAAGGGATGAGAGAAATTCTGCGAAAATTGGGATGAACTTTCTTAATACAACTCTTTCATTTACCTTGGTTTTTCTAATGTATATGCTTGAAAAAGGGATTTCGAAAAAAATGTCCTCAAAAGGTTCCTCTGAACCCCACAAAGGAATTTGACGCACAAATTTAACATTTTGGGGAAGTTTATACTTATATTCAACATAAGGCATACCGGTTACAGCATAAATGTAAAAATTAAATTCACTCAAATTATTCACAAGTATATCAGCCCATGTGCTTACTCCACCACCGACAAACGGATATGTCCCTTCCGTCTCAAGAAGGACAGCCCCACTGTTCATTTAATTTCCGTTAATGAATTTTGAATAAAGTTGATTATACTCGCTTATAAATCTTTCAACGCTGAACCTTTTCGCTTTCACTTTTCCATTTTTTGAAAATTTCCACCAAAACTCCTCATCAGATAAAATTCTCAAAACATTTTTCGACAGCCCAACATAATCGCCAACATTAAATAAAAGCCCACATTCAAACCCTTTTTCATCTATAAGTTCGGGTATACCTCCCGTTGATGTTGCTATAACTGGGACTCCTGCAGACATCGCCTCAAGCACAATAAGTGGCTGTGCCTCCGTTACGCTCGGCAAAACCAAAACATCGGTTATTTTCAAATAATCGACCACATTTGCTTCCCCCGTGAAAACAAGATTATCTAAAACCCCAAGCGTCTCAGCAAGTTCAAAACATTCACTTACATACTCGAGATCTTGCTCTAAACCTCCAACTATATAAAATTTAACATCGTGGAATTTTTCAAGTATAAATGGAATTGCCCTTATAAATGTTTTCACATCTTTTATCGGGACAACTCTACCGATGAAGCTTACAACTTTTTCACTTTTCGTAATTTCCCGTTGAAAATCAAAAATTTCAAAATCAACAAAGTTTTCGATGACTTTAAACTTCCCCCTCACCCTATCAATTTCATCCGATGGAACCAAACTCAATTGTTGCTCAAGATTGTAAGAACAAACAGTTGTTATAGCGTCAGCTTTAAGATAGCATCGCTTAGCAATTTCCTTAAAAATCTCAAGATACTCACGCCTTGCAATGCAAGCTTCATTTCTACTTTTTTCATCTTTAAAAATTTTAAATCCACACTCAACTTCATTGACACCGAACTCAAGCTCCTTCCAATATAAACCATGTTCTGTCACAATTAATGGCTTACGTATAATCGACCTCACCTGTAGTCCCAAAAGTCCAGCAAACCCAGTTGACAAACTGTGATAAACTTTTGCTTTTGGTACAAGGTCAATTAAATCTTTAAAATCAAACTTAAATCCCAACCCATTTCTAATGTCAACTTCAACTATCGAGTCAACATTTTCAGGTATTTCAAATTTTGTCTCTTTTCTTTCGTCCGCATAAAGATGGACGATTGAAAATTTAAATTCTCTAAGATTTTTAACAAGGGTATGAGTCCATTTCGATACCCCACCAATCGTATACGGATATGTACCTTCAAGGATTAAACAGACATCAACCATCTTTCTTAAGATATTTTGTTAAAATTACCTCGGTTCCAACATCGTGCATAAGGATATATTCAACCTTATCCATAATTTGGCTTGCGATATAAAGCCCGTAACCATGGTCAGATAGAACCTCTGGGTTTGGCTCTTTGACATTCTCTGGAGAAAATTTTTCACCAAAGTCTCTTATCGAAATGGTAAGTTTAAACTCATCTATACTTGCTTTTATTATCACATCGCCTTCTTTTTCCTTGTATGAATGTTTATAAACATTTGTTAGCATCTCGCTTGCGACAAGCTCAATGTCCGATGCGATTTCTTGATCGATTCCGTTTGCGATTAAAAAATTTTTTAATTTCGTCCTTAATTCTGCGATCTTGCTTGCGTTGATTTTATCCCTCAACTCAAGAATCATTTGTAAACCTTATTTAATTTTATCGTTGAAATATAAGGTGTAAATCCGTAATGAAGAGAAAGATTCCGGATGAAACTTTTTCTTTTATCTCCTTCCGGCAGAAAATCGAGCGTGAAAATTTTTTTACCCGTTTTTTTCAGAACTTTTACCTTGTTAACATACTCTTTCTCAAAGCGAACATAATACCTCTTTTTTTCAAAGCTATATCTCGTAAAAAGTCCCTCAACTAAAAAAGCGTCAACGTAATTTTTCAAAGTGTCAACTAAGCCCCAGCTGATGTTTGCGATCACAATTTTGTTTTCGTTTTGTTCTTTTATCAATTTGACCATATCGATGACCTTATCTTTAAAGTGTGGGAAGATCTGCACTATGTCTATCATATCGAGAAAAAAGCCGTCGAAATTTTTCAATATTATTTTCGGAATCACATCATTAAATATTAAATCTTGCCATACTTGAGAGGTGATATCCACATAAAAATGATTCTCCCAGTTTGGGTTCTTTCCAAGTATCAAAGAATCTGGGATTGAATAGCCACGGTATGATTCGAATTCTGCGATGTTAAGATAAGCAATTGGGGTTATTCCCATCTTTTTAAGTTCGAGGATTTCATCTTCGGAGTAAAGGTCTGGCTCAAGAATTAGGAGTTCAAAACCTTTCACTTGCTCCGGCGTTATCTTAGAATAACATATGGCATATTTCCCTACTTTTTCAATCATGTCACTACCAAAAGCGAAAGAAATTAGAACGGCGGTAATTAAGAACAACTTCATCTGCTGTCGGGGTTAAATTTTTCGAGTAAATCATAAAGTTTTTGGATGAGTTCGCTTACCTCATTACAGGAATTCGAAATGCATTTCTCCTCGATTTGCCCTGCGATTTCAGTAACCTCCGGAAAACCATAAGATGCACCAGAACCCTTGAGTTGATGTGCATACATTTTAATAAGATTTAAATTCCCCTCCGAAAGCGCTTTCTTCATTTGTCTTGCCTTTTCTAAGGCCAGGTTTAAAAAAGTTGCTTGAAGCTTTTCCCATTCTATTGATGATTTTCCCTTCAAGCCCAAAAGCAGCTTTTTTAGTAAAGATAAAAATTTTTGAAATCAGATTCAAATCCGCCATTAAGGCGAGTTTGTTTATTTTTAGCCAATTTCTTATATTTAAGCACAAATGAAAGGTAATGCTTTTGAAATCTTCAAGGTTATGAGGAAGATAATAATAGCTATTGACGGTCCTGCGGGTTCTGGTAAAAGCACCACTGCTCGACTTGTCGCTCAAAAACTTGGATATATATACATCGATACCGGGGCTATGTATAGAGCCCTTACGCTTAAAGTTATTGAATCAGGTATCGACCCAAATGATGAAAATGAAATTGTCAAACTTGCTGAAAATGCGCGAATTGAACTTTTGTATAGAAATGGAGATTTAAAGGTTTTCCTTGATGGAGAAGATGTAACGGAAAAAATAAGATCCCCGCAGGTGACATCTCTTGTAAGTTTGGTAAGCGCGTACCCAAAGGTTAGAGAAGCGATGGTTAAAAAACAGCGCGAACTTGGAAAAAACGGCGGTGTTGTGATGGACGGTAGAGATATTGGAACGGTTGTTTTCCCGGAAGCGGATTTGAAGATATTCATGAAGGCAGATGTAAAAGAAAGAGCCAGAAGAAGACAAAAGGAAATGCAAAGTCAAGGTTTTTATGTTGAACTCGATGAGCTTATCAAGGATATTGAAGAAAGAGATAAACTTGATTCAACTCGCGAGGTTGCACCATTGAAAAAAGCTGAAGATGCTACCGAAATTGATACAACGAATTTGACGATCGAAGAGCAAGTTGAAATTGTGTTAAAAAAAGCGTATGAAATAATAAACCAAAATTCAAAGTGAGGAAATAACGATGCAAGTTATCATAGATAAAAATGCCGGTTTTTGTTGGGGCGTTGTCAGAGCGATTGAAATCGCTGAAAATGAGCTAAACGCATCAGGAAAATTGTATTCGCTTGGTGAAATAATCCATAACCCTGTTGAGGTCGAGAGGTTGAAAAAGAAAGGTCTTGCTACGATAACCCACGAAGATCTTAAAAATGTAAAAGATGCGAAGGTTTTAATTCGTGCGCATGGTGAGCCACCATCAACTTACGAGATGGCAAAAAAATATGGAGTTGAGATCATCGACGCAACTTGCCCAGTTGTGCTTAAACTTCAAAGCAGGGTCAGAAAATTCTATCTCGATGGCTATCAAATTGTGATCTTTGGTAAAAAGGACCATCCCGAAGTGATTGGGCTTATCGGTCAATGTGATGGGAATGCGATTGTGATAAAATCGCTTGAGGAAGTTGAAAAAGTGCCGTTGAAAGGCAAAGTGGCTTTATTTTCTCAAACGACGATGTCAAAAGATTTATTTTACAAGATAAAGAGCGAAATTGAGAAAAGAGTTGAGGAACTTGTTTTGATAGACGCTGAGGAAGAAGCGATCGAATTTATCGCTAAAGATACAATTTGTAGGCAGGTTGCAAATAGAGACGACAAGTTAAAGGAGTTTTCGAGAAGCGTTGATGTTGTTATATTCGTTGCAGGAAGAAACAGCTCAAACGGGAAAGTTCTCTATGAGGTCTGTAAATCAGAAAATCCGAGAACCTACTTCATAGAGATGCCAAACGAACTAGAACTAGAATGGTTCAAGGATTGCGAAATTGTCGGAGTTACTGGAGCGACCTCAACTCCACAATGGCTTATGGAGGAGGTTAAAAAAGCGATCGAAAAATTGTGCAATGGTCAAGATAAAAGTTTGCAAAAGCCATCATGAAAAAAATGTTAAACCTGCCTTTATGGAGTTAACGAGTTTTGGATGGCTTTTGGCGTTAACTTCCATATGGGCGAAAAAATCAAAAGCATAGGAGGTAGAGAGTTAATGACGGAAATCCTTGAAAATTTAAACCGAGGAACCCAAAGTTCAGAAAAACAAACGCTTGAGGATGAGCATGAGACCGTAGCTTCTTATCTAAAAAAACGAAAAGGGGACAAAATAAAAATTTACAACGAAGGTGGATACGACGAAGAAGAACAGAAAAAGTTGCTAAAACTTTACGAGCAATCATTAAGCAAAGTCGTCGAAGGCGATATCCTTGAAGGTGAAGTGATAGAAATCGACCGCGAAAAAGGTGAGGTTGTGATCGACATTGGATTTAAATCCCCAGGGATCGTCCCGTTAAATGAATTTAGAAATCCAGAGGCTTTAAAAGCTGGCGACAAAGTTGAAGTTAGCATTGAAAAAGTTGAAGATAAAGAAGGGCAAATAGTTGTCTCTCATAAGCGAGCCCATTTCTTGAGGGTATGGAAGAGAATCAACGAAGCATTTGCAAAAGATGAGATTTTAAAAGGAACCATCATAAAACGAATCAAAGGTGGATTCGTCGTCGATATCGATGGTTTGCTTGCTTTTTTACCGGGTTCACAGGTTGACATCAAACCGATAAGAGATTACGACGCCTGGGTTGGCAGAGAGATCGAATGTAAAGTTGTAAAAATCAATCAAGCTGCTGAAAATGTCGTAGTAAGTAGGAAAGCACTCGTAGAAAAAGAACTTGAAGAACGTAAACGCAAATTCTTTGAAACAGTTAAAGTTGGAGATAGGGTCAGAGGAACTGTTAAAGCAATTGTTGATTTCGGTGTTTTCGTTGATATGGATGGAATTGACGGATTGATTCACATTACCGATCTATCTTGGGGAAGGGTCAATCATCCATCAGAAGTTGTCCAACTTGATCAGGAACTTGAAATGGTCATAACTAGAGTTGATGAAGTTACGCTTCCAACGGGTGAAAAAGTCAAGCGCGTCTCACTCGGGTTGAAACAGCTACAGCCACATCCATGGGGAAATATCGATCAAAAATATAAAGTTGGTCAAAAGGTCACTGGAAAAGTCGTCGCTATAACAGATTACGGTGCCTTCATCGAAATTGAAAAGGGAATTGAAGGATTGATTCACATATCGGAGATGAGTTGGACACAGCATATAAAACATCCATCGCAGTTTGTCACAATGGGTCAAATTGTCGATGCTGTAATTTTACACCTTGATAAAGAAGGTAAAAAACTTTCTCTTAGCATGAAACGTCTCGAGCCAGATCCATGGGAGAAAATCGAAGAAAAATATCCAATTGGTTCGAAGCATAAAGGGATCGTCCGAAATATCACAAACTTCGGTGTGTTTGTTGAACTTATACCCGGAATTGATGGCTTGATTCACATTTCAGATCTCTCCTGGACTAAAAAGATTCGTCATCCTGGTGAAATCGTGAAAAAAGATCAAGAAATTGAAGTTGTAATTCTCAGCATAGATAAAGAGCAAAGACGAATAACCCTTGGGCACAAACAAATTTTCCCGAACCCATGGGATAAATTTGTGGAGACTTATAAAGTTGGAACCGAAACGCAAGGTAAAATTGTGAGAATTATCGAAAAAGGAGTTATAGTTGAATTCCTCGACGGAGTTGATGCGTTCATTCCAATTTCCCATCTTTTACCGGGACAAATTCAAATAAAGAATATCCATTCGGTCTTTAAAGAGGGAGATGTTTTACCTTTGAAGGTGATCGAATTCGACAAGGAAAGGCAGAAGATAATTCTTTCGGTTTCTGAATATTTCAAGGATAAATCCGAACGGCTTGCTAAGGAATTTCTCAGCAAACATCCCGTTCCAACGGATGAAGCACAACTTAAGGCGCCTATAACTTCTGTCGGTGTTGAAGCTGAAGGAGAAGAACGAATATTTATTGAACCGAACTATGGCAAAGAGAATGCCCCTGGGCAAAGCAAGGCTCAGGGGGGTCAATAAAAACAAACACAACAAACCTCCAGCTTGCATCAGCCGTCCCGATTCTCCGACGAGGATCGAGGGCGGCTTTTTTATTATCTTAACTAAAAAAGCCAAAAATGCTTTGAAAAAATTAAACTATAAAATAGTCATCCTATTAATTTTAATTTTTTGTTGTTTGACCAACTTGAGAGGGCAAAACGATACGACAAGAATTAAAAAAAGCGATATAGATACAGTTGTAATTTATTCTGCTGCCGACTCCGCCATTTATGATGTTGAGAACAGAAAGATGTTTTTATTCGTGGGAGCGGATACAAAATACAAAACAATGCGACTTAGATCAGCAGTTGTCAGCATGAACCTCGATAGCGCTTTGCTTGAAGCATCCGGTTTACCCGATTCGACAGGAAATAAATACATCGGGCTTCCAATTTTAAACGATGGTCCTGAAGAATATCACGGTTTTAAACTCGCATACAATTTTAAAACTCAAAAAGGGCGTATCACCCAAGCTTCAACACAAATGGAAAACGCGTTTTACTACGGTGAAAGGATAAAAAAAGTTGAAAAAGATGTATTGTTTGCTTATAAAGGGAGATATACAACTTGCGATGCAAATGAGCCTCATTTTTACGTAGAAGGCAGAGAGATGAAAATTATTATCAACGACAAAGTCATCGCACGACCCATTGTTTTGTATATCGCTGATGTTCCTGTGTTTGCTCTTCCGTTTGGAGTGTTTCCAAATAAATCTGGTAGAAGATCTGGATTTATCCCTCCCGTTTGGGGACAAACTGCAAACGCGGGTTTTTACTTCAGAAGGTTCGGGTATTATTGGGCTATGAGCGATTATACAGATTTTTCGACAACTTTTGATTGGTATACGCGTGGGGGATGGCAATTTTCAAGCAATTTTAGATATGCATTAAGATACAAATTTAATGGCTCCATTGGTTTTGCTTTTGCTAATTTTTACTCTGGCGAAGCAAGCGACCCAGATAGAACAACAAGTAAGGAATGGAGATTTAACTTAATCCACAATCAAACGATAGACCCGACATCAAGGATAACTGCAAATGTTAATATCTCCACTAACAATTATTTCCGCACCACAGGGACAACTATAAGAGATGTTCTTCAACAAACCCTGACATCAAATGTGAGTTATTCAAAAACATTTGAGGGAATAAACGGTTCAATATCGATTAACGCATTCCGAACTCAAAACCTCAACACCGGAAATGTCGACGAGATATTACCGGAAATTTCTCTTTCGCTTCCACAAGTATTTCTCTTCCGCAGTCAATATAAATCTTTCGGTATAACTGAGGCTGGCAGATGGTATGAGAAAATAAGTTTTGGATACTCAGGAAGATTTATGAACCAAAGAAGCACAGCGATAACTAAACAGTTTAGATATGGAATTGCACATAACCTGAGATTTAATTTCATCCCAACGGTTAGATACTTCAACATCACGCCATTTTTCACATACAATGAAAATTGGTATGATAGAAGAGTTGTAAAATTTTACAACAGCGAAACAAAGCAAGTCGAAACTAAAATCCAACGCGGTTTCTTTCAAGCGAGATATTTCAACTTTGGAATCTCCGCTTCGACAAAAATTTACGGTATTTGGCAACCTGAAATTTTAGGTATCTCTGGCTTTAGGCATACATTGATGCCAAGTGTTTCATTTGTTTATCAACCCGATTTTTCAGAACCTTTTTGGAAAAACTATGGAAGTTATATCGATTCGACGGGTAAAATTGTAAAATACAGCTATTTTGAAAATTCACTCTTCGGTGGAGCTCCCGCAGGAAAATCTCAATCTATAAATGTTGGAATTGGAAACATCTTTGAAGTCAAGACAACTTCGCATGACACAACAACTGGGGAACAGAAAAAGTATCAACTTTTGAATCTAAATCTTTCCTTCTCGTACAATTTCGCTGCGCCTAATAAAAGACTTTCTCCGTTATTTATAACTGCAAGAACAAATGTAGCAGGAATTGATATTTTTTCAAGTTCAGTTTTTGATTTCCACAAATTCAACAGCACCGAGCCATTAATTCGCGAGGGAAAAATTGCACGATTGACGAATTTCAATCTTTCAATTTCATTCGCATTTTCAGGTAGAACAAAATCTCAAACAGACAGGATGCAAGGAATAGAAGAAACGGGGAGGGAGTTTTTCAGAAATTATGATATCTATAAATCAGGTTTTGAATTTGGTTGGAATTTTTCATTTGGATTTGACTATGGATTGAGCAAACCCAGCCCTTCACAAACTATAAAATCTGCAAATATAAGATTTTCATTTGGATTTGATGTTACGAAAAATTGGAGAATAATGGGAGGTGGAAGTTACGATATCGTGATGAGGCAATTGCTTGTTCCAAGCATAAGCATATATCGAGACCTACATTGTTGGGAAGCAAACTTCGAGTGGAGACCCGTTGGTTACGCAAAAGGTTTTGACCTTGAGATAAGAGTCAAAGCATCGCAACTTCGCGATTTAAGATTAATAAAAAGAAAATCAAGCATTGGAAGATAAAAAAAACATAAACGGAGAAATTGGCAATGGAAATTGAAATGCTGGATGAAATTAAGGTAAGCAAGAGCGATACACAAAGGATAAAAAATGTCGCAGTCATTGGAGTTGGTGTTATGGGACGTGGAATTGTGCAAGCCATAGCACAGGCTGGATTTGATGTCATCGCTGTTGAAAAAGATGAGGAATCTTTAAACCTCGCGAAAGAAAAACTTGAAGAAGCGCTTGACTATGAAATCCAGAGATGGGCATTGACAAAAAGCGAGAAAAAGTCAATTTTATCAAGGATCGAATGGACGACAAACATAGAGGATGTCAAAGAATGTGAACTTGTAATTGAAGCTGTAGACGAAGATTTTGAACTGAAGAAGAAAATTTTTAAAAAACTTGATGAGATTTGTCCACCCCAAACAATTTTCGTCTCTAATACATCAACTTTATCTTTGACTAAAATTTCAGAAGCGACGAAAAGACCAGATAAAATCATTGGGATGCACTTTTTAAATCCTGTGCCGAAAATTCCGCTTGTCGAACTCGTCCGTGCGCTTAAAACATCGGATGAAACATTCAAAAAGGTGAAAACATTTGCAGAACAAATAGGAAAAACAGTCGTTGAAGTTTATGAATATCCTGGATTTGTGACGACGCGAGTTATCCTTCCAATGTTAAATGAGGCGATGCATGTTCTGATGGAGGGGATTGCAACCGCAGAGGGGATTGACACAGCGATGAAACTTGGATATAATTTTCAAATGGGACCTCTCGAGATGGCTGATACTATGGGGCTTGATGAGGTTTTAACTTGGATGGAAACACTCTACAAAGAACTCGGCGAAAAATATAGACCTTGCCCATTGCTCAGAAAACTTGTAAGGGAAGGGAAACTCGGAAAGAAGACAGGCGAAGGATTTTTCAAATATGATGAATACGGCAGAAAAATAAAATCATAAGTTTTAAAATGAAAGTCCTTGTCTTAAATTCTGGAAGCTCATCGGTTAAATATCAATTTATTGAAACCTCAAACTGTGAAGTCCTTGCAAAAGGTCAAGTTGAAAGAATTGGAATGGATGATGCGATCTTAACCCACATAAGAGCGGATGGCGACACAGTTAAAATAAGCGCAGAGATACTTGACCATAATATTGCAATTGAATATGTAATTGCTGTTCTTTTGAGTAGAAATCACGGAGTGATAAAAGACAAATCTGAAATTGAAGCAGTTGGACATCGCGTCGTTCACGGCGGAGAAGCATTTTCTGACTCTGTTTTGATAACCGATGAAGTCATCGAAGAGATAAGAGAAAACATTGAACTCGCACCTCTTCACAATCCACATAATTTGCGTGGTATATTGGCTTGTAAACGGCTTCTCCCAAATACACCACAAGTTGCGGTTTTCGACACAGCCTTTCACCAAAAGATGCCTGGATATGCGTTTATTTACGGTTTGCCATACGAATTATACAAAAAATATAAAATCAGAAGATACGGCTTTCATGGAACTTCACATCGATATGTCTCAAAAAGAGCGGGTGAAATACTTGGGATTCCACTTGAGAAATTAAAAATTATAACTGCTCATCTTGGGAATGGTTGCAGTATGTCTGCTGTTAAATTCGGCGTCTCAGTTGACACAAGCATGGGATTTACTCCGCTTGAAGGTTTGCTTATGGGAACACGCTCTGGGGATATCGACCCAGCAGTTGTGATCTACCTTATGAGCAAAGAAGGTTTAACGATGGCTGAGATAAATGCCCTTCTCAATAAACACAGTGGACTACTTGGCATTTCAGGTGTAAGTAGTGATATGAGGGAAATTATAAACGAAATGAAAAATGGAAACCCTAGGGCAAAACTTGCTTTTGAGGTTTTCTGTTATCGAGTTAAAAAATATATCGGCGCCTATTCCGCTGTTATGGGTGGCGTGGACGCTATCGTATTTACAGCAGGAATTGGAGAAAACAGCCCAGATGTACGGAAAAAGGTTTGCGAAGACCTTGAATATCTCGGAGTTAAAATTGACGATGAAAAAAATAATTCCCCAGAAAAGGAAAAAATCATAACAACCGACAATTCAAAAGTTAAAGTTCTCGTAATCCCAACAAATGAAGAGCTTGTAATAGCACTTGATACCGCGGAGATAGTAAGCAAGATGAATTAGAAATTATTCGTGTGCCTCGTACCAGTTTTTCCCAACCCCTATGTCAACCACAAGAGGAACATCAAGTTGAAGAGCGTTTTGCATTTTATCGCGAACTATATCCTTTAAAATTTCAACTTCATCTGGTGCAACATCAAAGACAAGTTCATCGTGAACTTGCAAGATCATCTTTGATTTAAGTTTTCGTCTCTTTATCTCATCGTAAATTCTAACCATAGCGAGTTTTATCAGGTCAGCTGCGGTTCCTTGAATTCTCATATTTATTGCGGTGCGCTCAGCAAATTCTCGAACGGTTCTATTTTTGCTATTGATATCCGGGACATACCTTCTTCTGCCAAGTAATGTCGCAACATAACCTTTTTGTCTTGCTTCTTCAATTGTCTTATCAATATACTCTTTTACCTTTGGAAATCTCTGGAAATAAGTCTCAATGATCTTTTTCGCTTCTGGCTGTGGAATGTCAAGCCTTTGTGAAAGTCCATATGGGCTTATGCCGTACATAATCCCAAAATTTACCTCTTTAGCCTTACGTCTCATTTCGTAATTTACATCTTCGGGATTAACTCCAAATATGCTCGCTGCGGTCGACGAATGGATATCAAATCCTTTTCTAAAAGCAGAGATTAAATTTTCATCACCAGAAAGATGTGCCATTATTCGTAGTTCAATTTGCGAATAATCAGCTGAAATTATAAACCAATCCTGTTCAGAGGGGATAAAAGCCTTTCTTATTTCTCTCCCGATCTCTGTTCTAATTGGTATGTTCTGAAGGTTTGGGTCACTGCTTGATAATCTTCCAGTAGCTGTTCCAGTTTGATTGAATGAGGTGTGAATTTTTCCAGTTTTTTGATTTACAAGTTTTGGAAGCGCATCGACATAAGTTGATTTTAACTTTTGAATTTGTCTATACTCAAGAAGTCGCTCCGCTATCGGATGTTCCTTCGCGAGTTCTTCAAGAACTTCAACATCTGTGGAATAACCAGTTTTTGTCGTCTTTACCGGTGGAAGTTTCAATCTTTTGAAAAGGACATCTGCAAGTTGTTGAGGTGAATTTATATTAAACTCAACCCCAGCAAGTCGATATATATCATGCGTTAAATTATCAAGCATTCTATCCAACTCCTTGCTCATCTCATAAAGCAATTCCACATCAATTCTGACCCCGGAAAATTCCATATGAGCCAAAACCTCAACAAGCTGAAACTCAACCTCTTCACAAAGTTTAAGTTGCTCTCTCCTTTCAAGTTCCGATTTTAGTTTATCCACAAGTTGCAAAATTATATCCGCATCTTCGCAAGCGTATTCAGCTACCATTTCAACAGCTATATCGATCATTTTTCTTTGAGTTCGACCCTCACCAATAAGCGAGGAAATCGGGATAACTTGATACTTAAGGTATTCCTTGGCAAGGACTTCAAGCGTATGTGAACTTTCAGGGTTAAGGATATATCCAGCAACCATCGTGTCAAAATTTACCCCTTCGATCCACACACCATACTTAGCCATAAGGAGAATATCATATTTCAGGTTTTGTCCACACTTTTTTATCCCTGGGTTTTCAAGAATGGGCTTAACATATTTTAAAACCGTCTCAAGTTCAATTCCCTGCGTTTTCTTTCTCACCCCGGATTCAAACAAAGAATTTTCTGATTTAATTTCGACTGAAACAGGGGCATAAAACGCCTCACCAGGTTTCACCGCAAAAGACATCCCAATAAGCTCTGCTTCGAGTGGATTTACCCCAGTTGATTCAGTATCAAACGAAATTAAATTCGAAGTTTTCAACTTTTCGGCGAGTTCTGCAAGTTCTTCAACTTTCCAAATAATGTGATATTGGTGAGGTCTTGTCTTTATAGATTCAAATTTTATCGGCTTACGCTTCTCTTCTTTTACTTCTTCAACTTCTCTTACAGCAGAAGTTAAACCAAGCTTTTTTATCAAACTTTTAAATTCAAGTTCATAAAAAAGTTCAGCAAGTTTCTCGCGATTTGGCTCTTTCGCTTTAAGCGAGTAAATGTCGATGTCAAGCGGTACGTCTGTTTTTATCGTGACGAGAGCCTTTGAAAGAAAAGCTTGATGTGCGTATTGTTTTATGTTTTCTTTTATCTTCTGCGTCGGAACCCTATTGACATTTTTAACGAGGTTTTCAATTGAGCCAAATTCTTTTATAAGTTGAACCGCCGTTTTTTCACCAATGCCCGGGATTCCCGGGACGTTGTCAACTTTATCACCCATAAGTCCAAGCACCTCAACAATTTGCTCTGGCTTAACACCCCATTCCTCGACAACTTTATTTTCATCGACAATTTCAACATCCGCAAGCCCTTTCGTCGGTCTGTAAATTTTGATCATAGGCGAGACAAGTTGAAGAAAATCTTTATCTCCCGTGACAAGATAAGTTTCAACCCCTTTCGATTCGGCTATCTTAGCAAGTGTCCCCATAACATCATCTGCTTCATATCCGGGAACCTCAAGCATCGGGATGTTAAATGCTTCGATAACTCCTTTTAACTTTTGGATTTGCACGCTCATATCCTCGGGCATCTTCTCGCGCGTTGCTTTATACTCCTTATGCATTTCATGTCTAAAAGTTGGCTGGCTCGAATCAAAAACGACCGCAATATAATCCGGTTTTTCCTCCTCAAGAATTTTTATCAGCGAATTTGTAAATCCATAAATTGCGCTCACATTCATTCCCCCAGAGGTGACAAGGGGTCTTCCAATAAAGGCATAATAAGCCCTGTATGCGAGAGCTGTCCCATCAAGGAGAAAAAGTTTCTCTCTCTTAGCCATCGGCAAAAAGTTAATTCTTTGCTTTAAATTTCGAAATCATCTGGAACCTCGATCTCAAGTCTTAACAATGCAGATGCTAGAGTTTTACCTTGAGCATCGCTTCTAAGCGAAACAGTCCCACCACCGGCAAGTGCATCATGAAGCAAAAAATTCAAAGCGTAAAGGTTTGGCAACTCCCATCTTTCGACTTCACCGAGACAAATTCCTTCAAAATGCTTTTTCACGACCTCAGGTGTAACTTTTTCAACAAGGATTTTGTAATACTCAGGTTTTCTCGCTATAAGCCCGATGTTTGCTGCGTTACCTTTGTCTCCTGACCTTGCGTGTGCTATTTGAAGGAGTTTTATCTTTTTCATCCCTTAAACTTAAATTTTTATCTAAAAATAAAATCTAAAACCAATCCCGCCCGTAAGATCAAAATCGGTCGCCGGAGCCAAACCAACTTTCGGTGAAAGCTCAAAGAAAAACTCGTATTTTTCTCTCAAAAAATAGTTTACTCCAAAATTTACACTCATGCCAAATGAATTATTCTTTTTAGATGATGCTTTGAAGAACAACCCAGGACCAGCGTAAAAATTGAAAATGCTGTTTTTATATCTTTCAAGTTCAGAGACGTTAAAATTATAATGTCCTTGAGCGAAAAAAGCACCGTTGAAACGCCATGCAAGTAATAAATCAACGGAATTGGTTTTAGATAGAAGATATTTACCAGTTACACCAGTTGGAGCTCCAAGGTAAATGCCAAATCCAAGCTTGTTTTGCGACTGTAGAAATGCGGTCGATAAAAGCAACAGAAAGGGCAGAAATAGCTTTTTCATAAATTCGATGACTTTTTTATCAAAAATTATCAAAAATCGCCCCAAAATTCAAATTTAAGTCTATCGGAAAATCATCGTTTGTTCATTGGGCGAGGGTTATCCCCCGCCCTTTATAATTTTAATATCTCGGCATGCTCGGGTCGATTTTCTCAATCCAAGCATCAATTCCACCTGCAAGATTTTTAACCCGCGTGAATCCAAGTTCTCTCAAAAATTGAACAGCCCTTGCGCTTCTGCCGCCCATTTTGCAATAAAAAATTATCTCACGCGTCTGATCAAGCTCGTTGACCTTTTCAGGAAGTTTCGAAAGCGGAATCAATCTGCTCCCATAAATCCGATTTATCTCCCACTCGTGTGGCTCACGAACATCTATTAAAATTATATCTTCTCCACTTTCAAGTTTTGATTTCAACTCCTCAGGTGTGATCTCAAATCCTGCTTCGCGAAGAACTTGTTCTGGGGTTACGCCACAAAAAGTTTCATAGTCAATTAACTCTTCAATCGTTGGATTTTCACCACAGATTGGGCAACCAGGATTTTTTCTAAGCTTAAGTTCTCTAAATTTCATTTTAAGCGCATCGAAAAGCAACAATCTACCGATCAACGGTTCACCCACGCCGAGAATTAATTTAATCGCCTCTAGTGCCTGGATCGTCCCAATGATACCTGGCAAAACTCCCAAGACACCACCTTCAGCACAACTTGGGACAAGCCCCGGTGGAGGTGGTTCTTGATAAAGACACCGATAACACGGGCCCACTTTAGCATAAAAAACACTTGCTTGACCTTCAAACCTAAATATACTTCCATAGACGTTGGGCTTTCCTAAAAGAACACAAGTATCGTTGACGAGATAACGCGTGGGGAAATTATCAGTGCCATCTATTATTATGTCATAATCTTTGACGATCTCAAGCGCATTTTCACTTGTAAGTCGAGTTTCGTAAGTTTCAATTTCAACATTTGGATTTAACGCGTAGAGTTTTTCGCGAGTGGATTCAAGCTTCGATCTTCCGACATCATTTGTTGTGTGAATTATCTGCCTTTGCAAATTCGAAAAATCAACGACATCAAAATCAACTATTCCAATTCTTCCAACTCCAGCTGCGGTGAGATAAAAGGCAAGTGGCGACCCAAGTCCACCCGCGCCTATGATTAAAACGCTTGCGGATTTCAATTTCTTTTGCCCCTCAAGCCCAACCTCTGGCATTATAAGATGACGCCCATACCTTAAAAATTCTTCCCGCGTTAACTCGACTCCATTTGTATTTAAATTCAAAATTTTTTGCTCAATCATAAAATATCACCTCGTTTCAAATTTTATTTTTCCACCTGCAATTGCCGGTATTATGCTTATGATATCGCCTTCTTTAACCTTCGTGCCTCCCTTTTCGAGATATCTTACATCTTCGTCGTTGACATAGACATTTATAAAATTTCGCAATCTGCCATCATCCGCAAAAAGATGTCGCTTCAACTGGGGATATTTTTCGGTTAAATTCAAAAGTACTTCATCTATGGTTTGTCCTTCAACTTCAACGGAATCTTTATTGTCGGTGTAAGACCTCAAAGGCGTTGGAATCATAACTTTAACAGCCATTGTTTTCCCTCAAATTTTGTTTTTAATATCAATTTCTTCAAAATCAAATCCGCTTCTATCCTCCTTTAAAACCCAACTGTTGACATCCCTTGCAATTCCATTCTCAACCGAAACAATGATATAAGATAAAAATGGCAGTGCATGTTCTCTATCATAATCTGATGGTTTCGCCAGATGATCTGGATGCGAATGATAAAATCCAACGATTTCAAATCCTTTTCCCCGTGCGTATTTTTCAGCTTTCAAATAATCTTGAGCAGTTATCAAAAATCGACGCCTTCTCTCAGATTCTGTTGAATTTTCAATTTTTAAAATTTCAAAAACAACTTTCCGTTCGTTCTCAAATTTTCCAAGCAAAACACCACAGCATTCCTCAGGATAAGTTTCCTCTCCGTGTGATTTTATTTCAGAAATTATTTCTTGTGCGATTGTAAGCATTTTCATATTCCAAGTTTATTTCATCCCAAAATCTTTCGTTAAGATATTTTGCTCCGCTATCCGGGAAAACTGTCACGATTATGCCTTCTTCAATTTTTTCGACAACCTTTAAACACGCAACCATCACTGCACCAGATGATACACCAACGAATAAACCTTCCTCCTTAGCAAGCCTTTTTACCATTTTGTAAGCATCTTCTGTTGAAACCTCGATTATCTCATCCACAAGTTCAGGTTTAAAAATTCCCGGTACGATTGCTGTTGGCAGATGTTTTAAACCTTCAACGCCATGAAGTGGAGAATCAGGTTGAACTGAGATTGTTTTTATTTTCGGGTTAAATTCTTTCAATCTTTTCGCTACCCCAACAAACGTTCCTGTAGTCCCAAGCCCGGCCACAAAGTGAGTAAGCTTCCCCTTGGTTTGATTTATAATTTCAACTGCTGTCGTCTCATAATGAGCACGCCAATTTTCATCGTTGTTGTATTGGTCAGGATAAAAATACTTTTCCGGCTCTTGATTAACGATTTCTTTTGCAACTCTTTGGGCTCCATCCGTACCTTCAAGAGGATCGGTAAGGATAAGTTCAGCTCCATATGCTTTTAAGATCCTTTTTCTTTCAAGGCTTGCATTTTGAGGAAGGGCAAGTTTGACCTTATACCCGAGGACTGCGCCGATCATCGCATAAGCAATTCCCGTATTCCCACTTGTTGCATCTATGATAATTTTATCCTTTGTAAGAAGACCTTTTTTAATCCCATCCATTATCATATAAAAAGCGGGGCGGTCTTTAACCGAACCCCCGGGATTGAACCACTCCGCTTTCGCATAAATTGAAACGCGTTTTAAATGAAAGGTTATTTTTTCTATCTTTATAAGCGGAGTGTTTCCGATTTTTGATAAAATCGAACCGCGCATCTATCTTTAGTTTGAAGAAAAGCCTCACTTTGTTATTTCTACAGTTACAATCCGGATTCATTGCAAACTTTTTCGTTTTTTCTTTGCTTCAAAATTCTTGAAGAGAAAATTCTAAATTAGAAAACCTATTTCCTTTTCGATTTGTTCCTGAAAAATTCGACTAAAAGTCTAACTCCAACGCCTGAGCCTCCTTTAGGTTGATAATCATATTCTTTATCAAGCATCGCTGTCCCAGCAATATCAAGATGAACCCATGGATAATTGCCGACAAACTTTTGCAAAAACTTCGCAGCTGTAATCGCGCCAGCCCATCTTCCACCTGTGTTTTTCACATCAGCGACATCGCTTTTAATAAGTTGGTCGTATTCATCCCATGTTGGCAACGGCCAAACTCGTTCGTAAGTTTTTTCCCCAGCTTTTCTGATCTCTTCCATGAGTTTTTCATCATTACCAAACACACCGGTTGCGAAATATCCAAGTGCGACAACACATGCGCCTGTTAAAGTCGCAAGATCAATTATAGCGGTTGGCTTATATTTTTGCGCATACCCAAGAGCATCAGCAAGTATAATCCTTCCCTCTGCGTCAGTGTTATCAACCTCGATCGTTTTACCAATGTAGGTTTTCAAAATATCACCGGGTTTATAAGCGGAGCCGCTTGGCATATTTTCAGTAGCTGGGACAAGCCCGACAAGATTTACAGGCAGCTTCAATCTAGCCACAGCTTCCATAGTTGCTATCACAGCTGCAGCCCCAGACATATCCATTTTCATCTCATCCATTCCTTGTGCTGGTTTTAATGAAATTCCACCGCTATCAAACGTAATACCTTTGCCGGCGATAATATATCTTCCTTTGCTCGATGGATTTCCATTGTATTCCATAATTATAAATCTTGGCGGTCTCGCGCTTCCCGAGTTAACACCAAGAAGTCCTCCCATACCAAGTTTTTGAATTTCCTGCTTCCCGAGAACCTTGACTTTATATCCGTACTTTTTACCAGAGTTAACCGCAGCTTTTGCAAGTGTTTCAGGATAAATTTCATTTGCAGGGGCATTCGCAAGATCTCGAGCAAAATAAACTGTGCTACAAATTATCTCTGCAACCCTGACACCTTCCTTTATCTCCTTTGATTCCTTTTCAGAGAACAAAATTACCTCTTTAACCTTTCGATTTTTCCTTTCCTCGTCAGTTAGATATTTATCAAACTTATAAAGTGCAAGAACTGAACCTTCAGCGATCGCCTGAGCAATGTAATCAAGCGATTCATCGATTTTATCTTTGATAAGTGAATAATCCTGAAATTCTATCGCTATCGTCTCGGATTTTAAACTCTGTGCCTTCTTTGAAGCGACCGCAGAACCCCGACGAAGTTTTTCAAGTGTAACCTTATCTCTTTCTCCAAGTCCTGTTAAAATAATTCTTTTCGATTTGAAGTTTGAATCTTTAGGATAAAAAACAGCGACTTCCTTTTCCTTTCCTTTGAAATCGCCCGCGGATATCATAGCATCAACTTGACCGTTTAAAAATTTGTCAAGTCTTTCTGCGGTGCTTTTGAGAAGATTTCCATCTGAAAATGTGAAAACTATAATTGAGTCCGCCTTTATTGTGCTTAAAGTTCCCTTTGAATATGTCAACTTCATTTTTCCACCTCTATTTGTTTTTCTCCACAATAAGCGTATTTTTCTGCTTTTTGGATAACTTGTTTTAAAACTTCATCAATTGAAACGTTGAAAAGACGTGCACCGGCTGCATTTTTATGCCCGTTTCCATCAAATTCTTTTGCAAGTTCATTTATAGGTATATCTCCCTTTGATCTAAAGCTTAGTTTAAGACCATTTTCAAGTTCAAGAAAGAAAATAGCTATTTTAACTCCGCCAATTTTTAAAATCGTCTCCACAAATCCATCCGTTTCCCACTCCTTCACGCCGTAATCCTTTAACATCTTCCGCGTCACAACGATATAACCAACTCGCCCATTGTACTCTGTCTTGATCTCAGATAGACATTTTCCAAGAAGTTTAATTCTTCCAAGCGAGCTTTGCTCATAAACCTTTTCATAGATTTCAGTTGGGTCAGTTCCCGCATCGAGAAGTTCAGCAACGATGCGATGTGTTTCTGAATCTGTTCTTGAAAATCTAAATGATCCAGTATCGGTCATAATTGCAGTGTAAAGTCCAATTGCGATTTTTTCATCTATTTCAATTCCATCGAATGATTTTATGAGTTTATAAACTATTTCACCACTTGCAGGAACATCGACATCGATCAAATAATAATCTGCAAAATCTTGTGCTTCAAGATGATGGTCGATCACAACCTTTATCGCCCGACTTTGAAGAACGTATTTTCCCATTGCCCTTAATCTATTTGACTGATTCATATCGCAGATTAGAATGACATCAGCATTCAAAATTTTTTCTATATGCTCTGGATTTTCATCATTGAAAATTAAAAATTGATTTCCAGGGTCGAGGAACCTGTAATTATCGGGGGTTTCGCTGACATTCATAACAATGGCGGATTTGTCAAGTTTTTTCAAAAAATAAAGCAAAGCCATTTCACAGCCGAGCCCATCGCCATCTGGGTTGACATGCGTCGTGATGAGAAAATTTCTGGTTCTATTTATAATTGCTTTGACTTCTTCAAACGGTAAATTTTTATTGTTGGTTGACATATTCAACAAATTTAATTTTTGAAATTGCATTGATGTAAGTTTTAATAATTTATACCAACAAAACCAAACAAACAAATTGCTATAACTGTATCATTTTAACAACATGGCTTCAAATTTAAAAGGTTTCCAATTTATTTGTGCATTTTTAAGGGTTGCAAAATGAACGGTTTCATTAAGCTGTCACATAAAATAGCATAATATTTGCATAAATTTAAAACTGAAAACAAAATCCTTTATAAATTTGCAATTTGATTTTTTTGCTTTATAATTACTCTAAAAGGTAAGAAATAGTGAATTTTAAAAAAAGGAAAAAATAAAACCTCTTATGAAAAGAGTGATACCATTTGAAAATGAGTGTATGCAGTAAGAAGCATATCTGCATTATGGATATAAAGGAGTTATACGCTATTTCGTATAATGAGGAATAAAAGATGTCAAGTAAGTTAATAGAAATATTTGAGGATTTAGAACTCGTAAAGAAAATTAAAAATAAATTGCCCTTTTTATTTCAACTTGCAGAATTAGAAAGTTCAAGAGCAGGGAAAACAGGAATGGAGGTCGGATCCCTTCGTGAAAAAATAATCATTGCCTTGCTTATTTATAAATTTGGAGAAACAAATGTAGAACCCAAAATCCCAATCACAGAATCAGAAGTTGATGTAAAATCATTTGGTGATCCAATATCTATAAAAATAATCACAGGGAAAAGTTTTAGCGGAGTTAAACTTATATGGACCGTAGATTCTCAAAAGGCAAAAGAATTTAGAGAAAAATATTATCCGTATTGTGACATCTTACTGGTTCAGGTTAACTGGGAAAGTACTGGAGGGTTTTATTATATTCCTTTAGAAGCTCAGAAGAGACTTTTTGACAAAATAGGCAGAGATAGATATATTAAACTCCCTAAACCAGGCACAAATCCAAGAGGTGTAGAAATAACCCGAGAAGCATTGACAAGTTTAGCCCACGATGAGTTATCTAAGAGTATTGAGATAAGCTGGAAGAAAACAAGTATTGATTATAATCCTTATAAAAAATGGGTGGATTACTGGAGGGAAGATTAAAAATGAAGAATAGGGAGAGAGGAACAAAAACGAGCTCATTTGGGTCCCCAGGCAGGATAAATCATGATTCTACCCCATTTTATACCAGCAAATTATACGAAGGCTTACCTAAGGAACAAAAAATTGAGCATATGGAGAATCCTATCCCTGAGGGATACTTGAACAAAATTTTCTGCAAATCTTCAGAAAAAATGGAAGAATTGCCTGATAATAGTGTTCATCTAATGGTAACCTCTCCACCGTATAATGTGGGAAAAGAATATGATAAGGATTTTACTCTTCAGGAGTATCTTGAGTTTTTAAAAAGAGTTTGGAAAGAAGTTTACAGAGTTCTGGTTCCTGGAGGAAGGGCTTGTATCAATATTGCCAATCTTGGGAGAAAACCATATATTCCTCTTCACGCCTTCATCATAAGGGATATGCTTGATATTGGTTTTCTTATGAGGGTGGAGATAATCTGGAACAAAGCAGGTTCTGCAAGTCCCTCAACCGCGTGGGGAAGCTGGTGTTCCGCCACAAACCCAACACTAAGAGATGTTCATGAATATATTTTGGTCTTCTCTAAGGGGACTTTTCAAAGAAAAAATGTTAATAAGAGAAAAAGCAGCATTTCAAGGGAGGAATTTTTAGAATTTACAAAGAGCGTGTGGACATTTCCAGCTGTTTCAGCAAAGGAAATAGGGCATCCTGCACCGTTCCCCATAGAACTTCCTTATAGGTGCATTCAGCTTTATACATATCAAGGTGAGGTGGTTTTGGATCCCTTTATGGGAAGTGGTCAAACTGCAATTGCTGCAATAAAAACAGGGAGATTTTATGTTGGATATGAGGTAGAGGAAGAATATGTGAAATTAGCAAAAAGAAGGATAAAAGAGTTCATAATGGAGCAGGAATCACCCAAATTGTTTGAATTTAATTTAGGAAAACAATTTGGCCGCTAAGAGAAGTGGTTAATGAATTATATACCTCATGATTTTGTGGTAAAATACTACAATGTCAAACATAGGTTATCTCCATTTTGCGAGAGGGCGGATAAAATTGCAAAAGTCTTTTCAATCGAATTACTCTGATAGCAAGTTAAAAAGCCTTGGAATTTTGTCAATAGTTAAAAATTTTGCTGTCTTAAAAGCGGGGCGAGTTGCCCCGCAATTTCAATTTTATGTATAAACAGTGAGGAATGTTTCGACAAGCTTGCGTTCATAATAGAATATACCCTTCCCCATAGTTTCCTCGGTCCAGATAATTGGCTTTGCTCCAGGGTCAAAAAGATAAGCAGTGTGCCCACCGAATGTTTCAATTCTATTTCCAAATGGATCGAAGAAGTAAATTCCAGATCCACGCGTTATCCCATGGCGCCCTGGACCCCAATCAATTTTAACATCGTTCATAACCATAATATCAGCAGCGCGATATATATCCTGTGCGCTTGAGATATGAAATGCAAAATGATGCATTCCTGCCTCTCTACCCGGAACTATTGCAAGATCATGCGGTTGTTGTCTTGCTTGATAAAGCCACGCTGCAATTGGCTGACCATCAGCATTTACAATATATTCAGTCGCCCTGAACTCAAGAACCTCCTCACAGAACTTTATCATCTTCGTTGGATCAGGTGCAGTTATGAGCGTATGGTCAATCTTTGGCGGGTTAATTGCATCATATTTTAAATTTCTTGGCCATGGGTCAGGGCTTTCCTTAGGGAGAAAATTTCCTGGAATTTCAATCTCATGATAAATTTCAAATGTATGACCAGATGAAGTCTTAAACCTTATGGCTTTACCACGCTTGTAATCTTCAGAAATTACCTCATATTGAATCTCATACTGCTTCAACCTCCTTTCGTAATAATCAACATCTTCAGGATCAACAGTCCTCCACCCAGCTCTAACCATTCCAGCTGAGTCAGACTCAGTTAAAATAACTGAATAAGCAAGTTGATCATCCCAAGTTTTCAAATAAGCTTTCTTTCCGAGCCTCTCAACAAGATGGAGCCCGAGAACATTTGTGTAAAAATCAAGGGCATCATCAAGGTTTAGGACCTTGACCTCAACATAGCTGAGACGAGAAATTCTAAATGGCATAGCGCACCTCCGTTTTTTTAGTTTTTTAAAGATTTAACCTTGTTTTGAAAAGAAAAGAATAAAATTCATCATATCGAATGATCTTAACATGTGAACCATCAATCAAACTTATTTCGATATCTTCAAGTGGAACAGCTCTACATGAAAGACAGAAACCTTTCCCCTTTTCCTCATCCGTAAGTTTTGACTTAGATACTTTACCGTAATCTACTCTCCCATTAACTTTAATTTTGCAATATCCACAGCCACCTTTTGTGCAACCATGAGGAAGTTCTATCCCAGCTTTTAACGCAGCATCAAGAATTGTCTCTCCCTCACGACAAAGAAAAAGAACGTCATTTGGTAAAAGATGTATTTTAAATGTCCCATTGTTCATAAGTTAAGTTCTAAATTTTCAACTACTACAACTCCAGCCATAGCGATTTCTTCATCTTGTTGTGATGTCGCTCCACTTACACCAATCCCACCGATAATTTGACCATTTACCTTTATCGGAATACCACCTGCAAATATCACAAGGTTTGGAGTATGGACAATACCATGCAAAAGCGGTGGCTCATCCTTTATTAATTCATACCATTTACCAGTTGGTAGTCCAAATGCAACTGATGTATAAGCTTTGTTTTGAGCTATACCGATGCTTAAAATCGGTGCTCCCGTCATCCTTCTAAATTCGACAAGATTTCCACCATCATCAACAACCGCTATACAAACTCTGACGCCAATTTCCCTTGCTTTTTCTTCAGCCTTATTAACGATTTCTCGGGCGATCTCAGATGTTAAAACATATTTTTGCGCCAAATGAAACATAAAACCACTTTAATTTTCATCTTAAAAGAAAATCTTTGACAAGTTCATTAAATTCATCCTTCTTCTCAATCTGAATCCAATGCCCACAATCACCAAAAATATGAATCTCAGCGTTTGGCAATTTCTCAAAAATCCTTATGCTTATCTGATATGGAATAACCTTGTCCAGTTTACCATGGACGACGAGCACCGGAACCTTTATTTCGCTTAATCTATCCTCAACATCCATCTCATCGATATGTTTTTGATACGGTGGATAAAACATCTTCTCGTATATCTCTTGAAACCCAGGTTGAATCGATGCTTCATATCTCATTTTAACAAGGTCATTGCCAACGAATTCGGGATTGCTTGAAAGCGCCTCTATAACCCTTCTCATATTCTCAATGCTTGGCTTATAACTCCAAACCGTTAAAAGTCCTTCAGTTATCGGGAATTTAACGCCGACACTTCCCATGATGACAATTTTTCCGACTTTATCCGGAATTTCAAGCGCAACTGCAAGGGCAAGTGCCCCTCCCATTGAATTGCCAACTATGTTAACATCTTCAAGATCGAAATGATTAATAAAATCAACAATGTGTTTAACCCTGCTTCTGTGTGTATACTCAAAATTCTCACGTCTTTCAGTATATCCAAATCCAATTATATCAGGTGCAAAAACCTCAAATCCATTTTCAGCAAAATATGGAAGCGTCAATCTCCAATTTGCCCATGCAGAAACACCGGGTCCAGAACCGTGAAGGAAAACCACCGGTTTACCAAAACCTGCCCTGTGATAATGGGTTTTAATATTTCCTATAACTTCGTAATATCCGGTTTCCAATCCTTTCAGGTCGATCATTTCAAAGAAGGTTTGATTTTCAAATTCTTGATACCACACCGACTTTTGAACCTCCTGTAATTCTATCTTTTTCTGTGAAAAATCTCTCGATGTAAATATCCTCGCCAAATAACCTACCTTGCATCAAAGTCTTTATGCAAGCGTCAACCATAGGCGGTGGTCCAGAGATATAAGCTTTAAAACCAGAAAATTTTTGAAATCTACGTCCTAAAACTTCATGAACAAAGCCGATTTCGCCATCCAAATCATCCTCGGGTAACTTCTCAGAAAGAGCGGGTATATAATGGAAATTTGAATTTGTCTTTTCGATTTCCCTGAAAATATCATCATCATATAAATCTCTCGTTGATCTAACGCCATGAAACAGATACATTTCTTGTTTGAAGCCTTCCGCTATAGCGTCTAAAATCATCGCTTTTATTGGCGCAAGCCCAGTTCCACCTGCGAGAAAAAGTATGGGATTATCAAATTTCTTTCTTAAAACAAATCTACCAAATGGACCAGCGAATTTAACTTCACCGCCTACTTTCAATTCCTCAAAAATATACTTTGAGCCAAGACCGCCGGAGACCCTTTTAATTTGAAGTTCTATAACCGAATTACCTCCTTCCAGCGGCCTTGAAGCGATAGAGTAAGCACGGTTTTGCTCCGTTTTTGGAATGTAGAGTTGGATATATTGACCGGCAAGATACAAAATTTTATCGTCTTTGATTTCAATGTAAATCTTGCGCGTATCCCTTGCACAGTCATTAATTTCAATGACTTTTCCAACAAAATCTTTCACCGGATAAAATTCAAGTCCGTCTTCAACTTCGACATCTGCTTCGATCACAAGGTCAGACCTTGGCTTCGCACAACAAAGCAACGCATATCCCTCTTCCCTTTCGAAATCCATAAGAGCAAAATTTGATGCGAGTCCAAAATCTATTTCACCTTCGACCACTTTTGACTTACAAGTTGCGCATGTTCCGTGTGTACAAGCGTGTGGAACCCAAACACCATTTCTTAAACATGCATCAAGTATCGTCTGATTTTCATCGCAGATCAATTCAACGCCAATTGGCTCAATTTTAACTTTGTATTTCATAAGCTTCCAGAATTTTTATTTTAAGCGGGTTTAAACTTAATTAATGATTTATGTCTTAAGCCAAGCTCCGCAAGCGTTTTATCATCGTCGGGTTTAAATTCAGTATCAAAGTGATACCATTTCAATGCTTTAACCTTTTTAAAGTCAGGGTCAAGAGAATAAAGTTGCCCAAATATCTGCCCAATGAAATCTTTCCACTTCATATTTTTTGGAACCCTCCAAGTAGAAGCAGAACAGAAAAATGGATTGTCGATCCAATAAACATAGATCAAAATATCGTCACCGAAAACCTCTGCCCTATCTCTTGGTGCAAACTTATAGTTATAAAGCGCTTTAACTGGCATTTTAACCTCCAAAATTTTTATTTTTAAAAATAGGCAGGCATAAAGCCTGCCAAATTTGAGAAATAGATTTATACTACGACAGTTACCATATCCTTATGCCACTCCTTCCAATTTCGATAGTCCTCAGACACAAAGTAATCGAAGTTATCTGTTTGAATGTTATACCATCTCAAGACCTGTGGAACGACATCATCCGGTCCTTTTGGTGGTTCCGCAAAGCAATTACCTTTATAAATCTCATGCACGGGCAACCACGCTTGAACATATTTCTCTGGCTCCTGCTCAAAAATCCATTTGCACCCATCGGAACAGAAATGATAAATTTCGCCTTCATATTCAACATACCTTTGGACGAAATTTTTAGGGTTATCTGGATCGGTAAAGCCCATCGGTATCTGGCACACTTGACAAAGTTGTGGTAGTCCGATATAATAAAATCTTTCGCCCGGGAGCGGCGTTTTTGCTTCTTTTGCTTTTTCATATCTCCAGCGATAATACTGATCAAACGTATTCGGATATTTCTCCGAGAGCCAATCCATCTCTGCCTCCGTTGGTATCCATGAATGGAAAGCTGCCGCAAATGTAAAGCTGAAAAGTATCCAATAAACATCATGCGATAAGAAATCTTTCTCCTTGATTGAATGCTCCATATGCAATGGTGGTCTTATACCGTATCTTTCAAGGTCTCGGAAAAGACCCTCAAGTATTTGGCCTTCGATATAGAGTTCAAATGATTCCTTCCAACTCATAACTCTCTTCGGCAACATATAATCCATCATCGCCCCAACAAGCGAAGTCAACCTGTAACCACGCCACCACCATTTATCGATCCACCTTTGGATTATCGGGACATTATCTTCATGCTGTTCCAACAAAAACTTCACAACCTGAAGTCCAAGCGTCATATGCCTTGATTCATCTGATTGTGCGCTAAAACCATATGTCATCGTTGGAGCATCACCATTATACGCAGCCCCTGACATAAATGGGACGAAAAGAAGATTTGTCAAAGCATACTCAAACGAAAATGAAATAGCGGTAACATATTCAAACGGTCCTGCTGTGACAGCATCATCAAAATATGACTTCGGAACACTTAAATACCAAACTCTATCATGCATAAGCGTCATCGAATGGAAACCATCATAATATCTGTTAAAATTGCTCGCAGCGTGAACCTCAATTTGTGTATGTCTTAACTCATCCAGTGATTGGAAAAAGCCAGCTGTTCTTGGACCAGCCCCGGGAAGATGTCTTGCAACAAAAGCAAACCCGCGATGAGCCATATATTCAAGGGGCGTGACACCCTGAATGAAAAGCTTGATTGAGTTCAAATATCTTGCGTCCGAAAGAGTAAGATGCCCTTGATTTTGGATGAAGCCATCAAGTATTGCATAAAAGCGCCTATCTTTCTCCGCTTGATATTTCCAGTAAGCATCAACCGTCATCCTGAATGGGTCTTCCCATTTATCCCAGTCTTTAATTTTTATCCCTTCGTATTCTGCGTATGGATAAATATCTTTCTTGCTCACATAAGTTGGTTCCCAGTCTAAACCTCTTGTGTAGACATGATATTTTTGAGCCAGGCTTAATTTCTTCTTTGCCATAGTTTATGCACCTCCTTACTGTTTTTGATTTTAAATTTTACATATGAGTATCCCATTGAATCAGGATTTTATCCTCGTCCCACTCCGCAAAATTCCCAGCGTAAGAGATGATCACAAGATTAAACTCTTGCGTATCCCATGGTCGCCCCATAAGGCTTTCAACAGTTTCACGCTTAATGATAAGCTTGTCTGGATGTTTAACCTTATAATATCCAGGGAATTCATCAATTTTGGTACCTGGATTATCCTGCAAGATCGCTTGCATAACATTATAACCTTCCTCAGTTTTCTGAAGGTCAACTGATACAAATCTTTCTCTTTTTCCCACTGTTACCATACTGCACCTCCGTTTTTAAATTTTGATGTTTAAACCAATTTTACTGTAAATCTCCCGCGCATGATTTAAAACATTTTCTTTCGCCTTTTTGAAATCACCTTTCAGCGTCTTAAAAACATCTGCAAACTCATCTACCGCTTTTGAGACCTGCTGGGCGTAATTACTCAATTTAGATTCGATAAATTTTTTGTTGCTTTCCCCATAATTTGGATCTTTAACCAAAACATCAAAAAGCGCCTCCGTCCATCTCATATTGTCCTTATAAATGTCAAAAAAGTATTTGCTAAAGAATGAAAATACAGAGACACCGTTTTCGACTGCAAGATTATCAAGTTCAATATGCACAAGCGGGTTTACGAAAACATCAAGAGCAAGATTTTGTCCTATCAAAACTTCCCCCCAATCTTCAACTGTGAGCAATTTCTCAACATATTCACGCAATGGCTGGAAAATTTTGTCCTCAAGCCATGTCTTTTTAGCGTTTTCAAAAATGTCCCCATCTGGCTCAGGAAGTTCAAAAGCGATCCTCGTTATAAGCTGTGCATTCCCATACTTATCGCAAGCGTTAAATTCTGCACATTGAGTTATTGAGGTCCCATAACCAAACCTTGCAACTCCAACGAGCAAAATCCACCCCGCATATTCAAGATGCCTCAGCGGTACAAAATATCTGTTAAAAACTTTAAGCCAATTTTCATCGATTTTTCCGAACAATCCTCTTTCAGCACAAAACTCAAAATACTTATCAACCGCCTCATAATTTTTAGCCCTCGTCGCGTTGTAAGTGTAATAGTAATACTGCCTTGAGTCAAGGAAAGCATAGTAATCCGTTAACTTCAACTCTGAATAATTCTTGTCAAAAATTTCAACCCCTTCTCTCCACGTCGGCCTGTAATGGAAATTTTCCCTTTGCTGAATATCAATAGTAGCCTCCTCATAACGAGAAGCAGGTCTGTTACCATAGCGTTTCAAAAGATAATCAAATGCAAGCCTTTTCGGCTCAATTACCTTCTGTTTGATCTCATACTGCGTTGACATAATTGCACCTCCGTTTTAATTTTTAACTTTATTTTTCACCTTTGGCTTCAGAAGACCATTTTGTTTGTTTCTATACTCCTCAATAAGGAGACCAGCGACTGCAAAATTTTCCTTTGGAACTTCATTAATTATCACGCGGACGCTATCGGGGCTGACTCCAAGTGATTCGACAACAGCATCCGTTACTTTTCTTATTAAATCTCTTTTCATCTTTTTCGTCCTCCCCTCGAGCATGTTTATAATTACAACTGGCATAAAACCCTCGCTTTTTATTTTCTAACTATGTAAGTTATAACTTCGCCAACTCCGCAAATTGTGACTTTTACAAAATCACCCTCCCTAATATCAATTGCTTCGGTTATGCTACCCGTTAAAACTATGCTCCCGGCTTTTACCTTCTCTCCACGCTTTGATAAAAACTTAACAAGTTGGGAAACAGCTATCGTTGGATTTCCAAGTACTGCGCCAAGGGCTCCTGTTTTCTCCGGAACCCCATTTTTCTCAAATATCACACCTGATAATCTTAGGTCAACCTCGGTCGGCTTTTTCACATCAGAACCAATTGCAAATCTCGAAGCGGAGAAATTATCAGCGATTACATCAACCAAATCAAACTTAAAATCTTTATATCTTGAATCGACGAACTCAATTGCAGGTGCTACAAATTTTGTCGCCTCAATCACCTCATAAGGCGAAACATCTCCGTATAAATCCTCGCCAATTATAAACGCAATTTCTGCTTCGGCTTTCGGGTGAATAACTGCCGCAAGGTCAAGTTCCCCGCCATCATCAATTTTCATATAATCAAAAAGATAGCCAAATCCAACAGTCGAAATCCCCATTGACCTTTGCTTTGTGCGAGTTGTAAAGGCGAGCTTATAACCGATTATTTTATTTCCCCGGGCAAGTTTTATTTTGACAAGTTCTTGTTGAATTAAATATGCATCAGCAACGGTTATCTCAGGATGCAACTTAACAATTTGCTCCGCTTCCTCTCTTTCAATTTCACATCGATGAAGATATTCCGCAATTTGCTTTAACTTCTCATTTTTATTTTTCTGTGTTTTTGTGGGCACAATTTTTCTGTCTTATTTTTTGATTTATTCAACTTCAATTTCCTTTCCCATTTTCTTTGCAAGTTGAACCGCGACATCAATTATCATATCTTCCTGACCTCCGACCATTTTCCTTTTGCCAAGTTCTATGAGTATATCTCTTGTGTCAACGCCAAACCTTTTTGAAACCCTTTTCGCATGCAATAAAAAAGATGAATAAACGCCAGCATATCCAAGCGGTAAACTATCCCCATCGATCACAACTTCAACTCCTTTTCTTTTCATCATCGGTCTTACTATGTTTTCCGCAGCATCCATAAGTTTATAAAGGTCGCATCCCGTCTTTATTCCAGATTTGTTAAAAACAGCTATCAAAACTTCAAGTGGAGCATTTCCAGCCCCTGCGCCAAGCCCGCAAAGCGACGCGTCAATTCTATCTGCCCCATTTTGAACAGCAGAAAGTGAGTTCGCAACACCAAGCGAAAGATTATGGTGAGCATGAAAACCAGCCTGACAATTTAAATTGTCTTTAAATGCCTTAATTCTATCAGCAACATCCTGAGGAAGCATTGCCCCTGCTGAATCAACCACATAAACACAATCAGCCCCAGCACTTTCCATTATCTTAGCCTGTTTGACAAGTTCATCTGGTGAAATCATATGCGCCATCATTAAAAATCCAACGACTTCAAAACCTTTGCTTTTCGAATACTCAATATGTTGAATCGCAATATCCGCTTCTGTGCAATGCGTTGCGACTCTGACGACTTTAACACCAAGTTCAATCGCAACTTCAAGATCAGCGATCGTCCCAATCCCCGGTAAAAGCAAAACATCAAGTTTTGCATTTTTCAATACATCCGCAACCGCACGGATGTATTCTACCTCTGTATGTTTTGAAAAGCCATAATTAATCGCATTCCCAGCAAGTCCATCGCCATGTGAAACTTCTATTATATCAACTCCAGCTTCATCAAGTGCTCTCGCTATCTCAACCATATCTTCGATTTCATACTGATGGGACATTGCATGCATCCCATCTCGAAGTGTTACATCGTTTATGATGATTTTTCTATCGTCCATTTTGAATCTCCTTTTTATTGAACTATTTGTTTTTCCAAAATTTTTTCAGCAAAAAGTTCTCCAACCCTAAGTGCTGCTGATGTCATTATATCAAGATTTCCAGCATATTTGGGCAAGTAATGACCAGCCCCTTCGATCTCAAGCAAAATTGTAATTTTATATCCACGTTTAAACTCACCATAGCCGGGAATTCTAATCGGATATTTCTCAAGCGAATCAAAAATTGGCTCGGACTTTAAATTATACCCCGGGACATATCTTTTCACTTCATCAACCATTTGATAAATCGACTCAGAAACTTCATCTTGGTCGCATTCATCTGTTATAGTGTAAACTGTGTTTCGCATAATAATTGGAGGTTCAGCGGGATTTAAAATTATTATTGCTTTCCCTTTTTTTGCTCCACCTATAACTTCAAGTCCTTTAGCAGTTGTCTGTGTAAATTCGTCTATGTTTTGCCTTGTCCCAGGTCCAGCGCTTTTACTCGCAACTGACGAGACGATCTCAGCATAATGAACTTTCGCAATTCTTGAAACAGCGTAAACCATCGGGATCGTTGCCTGACCCCCGCATGTTATCAGGTTTACATTTAATTTATCCAGATGTTCCCCGAGATTAACCGGAGGAACAACATAAGGGCCAATAGCCGCTGGAGTTAGATCGATAGCGATTTCCCCAAGTTCTCTATAAATCGGTGCGTTCTGTAAATGTGCCTTCGCACTTGTAGCCTCAAAAATTATCGAAACTTCATCAACAAGATCTTTCCTTTTCAAAAATCCATCTATCCCCTCATAAGTCGTTTCTATCCCAAGTCTTTTTGCTCGTGCAAGTCCATCAGAATTTGGATCTATCCCAACCATCATAACTGGCTCAAGATGTTTCGAATAGCGCAAAATTTTTATCAAAAGATCCGTCCCGATGTTTCCGCTCCCGACGATTATGCATTTAACTTTGCCATTTTTCCGTCCCTCAATCATTTTAACTTCTTAAAATTTTGTTGGGTAATATTCATCAATGTCAATTTCATCTGGAGATTTGATATTTAACCTCACAAGATGCTTTAGATATTCGTTTATCTTTTGCTTGTCTTCTTCTGTATCCGCAACAAGAACGATTTTATTTCTAACTCTGAAATCTTCAAATATCGCATATGGCATCACCAATTCGCCCGATTCTAGCCAATCAGAATAATGCGAAAGTCTAAATTCAACGAATTTATCCAGAAATCTGATAAACCTTGCGTACATATTAAATTTTCACTCAAATTTTACGTTTACACTGCCAAGTTTTTGGATTGTGACTTTAAAGAAATCGCCTCTCTTAGGAACAACAAGTTGAGCAAGAGCCCCGGATAAGATAACTTCGCCAGCCCTAAGGTATTCTCCGAACTCCGAAAGTTTATTTGCAAGCCATGCAACAGCTTTAACTGGATTTCCCAGCGATGCTGAGCCTGCCCCTGAAACTATAACTTCACCATTTTGTTCAAGGATCATCCCAAGACATCTGAAATCAAGATTATCGACAAGAGTTTTCTTCCCCCCTAAGACAAACAATCCAGATGAAGCGTTGTCAGCTATCGTATCTTGAATTTTTATCTTCCAATCCTTTATCCTGCTATCGACAATTTCAATTGATGGAACTACAAACGCGGTTGCCCTCAAAACATCCGCTTCTGTTACACCAGGACCTTTTAAATCCTTCTCCATAACAAAAGCGATCTCACCTTCAACCCTTGGTTGAATTAAATTATCAAGTTTTACAACTCCCCCGTCATCGACATACATTTCGCTGAAAAGATAACCAAAATCGGGTTGGTTAACATTAAGCATTCTCTGCACCGCAAAACTTGTAATTCCAATTTTCTTGCCCTTGATCTTCCATCCCTTTTTCAACTTTTTCTCAACATTTTTCAGTTGAATTTTGTATGCATCTTCAATTGTGATATTTCCATTTCTTGAGGTCAACGGTTCAATCGGCGTAAGATTTATCTCTGCGTAGTATAATTCCTCCGCGAATGTTTCAATATAGTCTGGCATATTACGCCTAAAAATTATTTTAAATTGACCAAATTACTCTACAGCTTTATGCACACATTTTTCAACTCTGTGTAAAACTCAAAGCTATATATTCCTCCTTCCCTTCCGATCCCGCTCATCTTCATCCCACCAAATGGCGTCCTTAAATCTCTTAAGAACCAAGTGTTAATCCAAATAACACCAGCCTCAATTTGTCCTGCGACCCTATGTGCTTTGGTTAAATCCCTTGTCCAAATAGTGGCGCTAAGACCGTAATGCGTATTATTTGCTCTTTCAATTACTTCTTCTTCAGTATCAAATGGTGAAACGGTGACAATAGGACCGAAAATTTCTTCTTTTACAACTCTGCAATTATCATTTAACCCCACTATCACAGTAGGTTCAAGCCAATTTCCAGATTTGAATTTTTCCGGAAGGTGCTCCGGTATTTTCCCACCGGTTAAAATTTCCCCTCCTTCTGCGACAGCTATTTTAAGGTAGGTGCGGACTTTTTGTAGATGTTCCTCACTTATCAACGCCCCCATATCAGTTTCTGGATCAAGTGGATCCCCAACTTTAACTTTTTGTGCGCGTTGAACGAGTTTTTCAACAAATTCATCATATATTTTTCTTTCGACATAAATCCTTGAACCACATAAACAAACCTCACCTTGATTAGAAAAACTCGATTGAATTGTCACATCAAGGGCCTGGTCAATATCTGCGTCAGCAAAGATTATATTTGGATTTTTGCCGCCGAGTTCAAACGAAAGTTTTTTAAGATGTTGTGAAGCTGTTCTCATTATCGCTTGACCTGTTGTCGTCTCTCCAGTAAGAGATATCAATTTCACCTCAGGATGCGCTACTATAAATTCACCCGCTGAATTTGGTCCAAAGCCATGGACAACATTTAAAACCCCATCCGGAAGCCCAGCTTCAACTGCTATTTCAGCAAGTTTTGTCGCGGTGATAGGTGTAAGCTCGGATGGTTTTATTATACAAGTATTTCCAGCGGCAAGACATGGAGCGACTTTCCAAGTTGTCAACAAAAGTGGGAGATTCCAAGGTGTTATAAGCCCAGCAACTCCAACGGGACGTCTTAACACATAGTTTATTGCCCCGCGATCATCGGTTTCATAAAACTCAGTGTGCAAATATTTTGCAAATTCAGCAAAGAAAGAAAAATTGTAAGACGCACGTGGTATCTCCATGCCCTTTGCAAGTTTTATCGGTTTCCCAACATCTATCGATTCAAGATACGAAAGTTCATCAAGTTTTTCCATGATAAGTTCGGAGACTCGAATAAGATATTTACTTCTTTCTTTAACAGGCATTTTGCTCCAGACTTTAAAAGCTTGAACAGCAGATCTAACAGCCATCTCGATATCTTCCTCCCCACTTTCAGGAACAGTTGCGATAACTTCATTTGTCGCTGGATACCTGCTCTCAAATCTTTTGCCGCTTACAGAGTCAACGAATTTCCCACCGATGAAATTTTTAAGTTCGAAAACTTTATTTATTACTCCTCCCTTTTTCTGAGTTTCTTCCTTTATCTCCATTAGACCAATTTCCAATTTATGTTTTTCAATTCTTCAGAAATTAGTTTCGCGGTTCTCATCACATACTTGGAATATTCATCATATACTGTTTCATTAATTCTGCTTGCTGGACCGGATATGCTCACTGCTGCTATAACCTTTCCCTCGCCATTAAAAATCGGCGCAGCTATACATCTTAACCCATCTTCAATTTCTTCATTGTCAATCGCATATCCTCGCTCCCTAACTTTTTTCAATTCCTCGAAAAATCTTTTTTTATCCGTAATTGTATTTTTCGTAAACTTCTTCAAGCCTTTTTCCTTTATTATTAGCTTGACTTCATTTTCATGTAAAAAAGCAAGCATTGCCTTGCCAAGCCCTGTGCAATGTGCGGGGAGACGTTTCCCAACCTCCGAAATTATCACGAAATTTCTATCCGCTATGATTTTATCAAGATAAATAACTTCACCGTTTTTAAGGGTTGCAAAATGAACCGTTTCATTTAAATACCAATGAAGGTCCTCAAGGTAAGCCCTCGCTCTATCTACCATTATTTTCTTCAGGGACACGCTATTCCCAAGCTCATAAAGCTTTAAACCAAGCCTGTATTTTCCCGTCTCCTCATTTTTTTCAACAACTCCAATTTTTTCCATTGAGCGAAGGAATCTATGAACCGTGCTTTTATGCATTTTTAAAATTCTACTTATCTCCCCAACCCCCAATTCAAATCTATCTCCATTTTGCGAGAAAACAGATAAAATTGCAAAAGCTTTTTCAATCGAATTATTGGTCGGCGTTCCTCTCACAATTAAAACCTAATTTTGTTCTGGTTAAAAGATAGAAAACCTTTGGAATTTTGTCAATAGTTAAAAATTTTACTGTTTCAATATATGAAACGAAGTTTCGAATAATAAAACGGCGGGTTAAATCTCCCCATTCTTTATCTTCCCCTTCAACTCATGCAACTTCATCAACGCCTGAAGCGGGGTCATATTATCGAAGTCAAGATTTAAAATTTCCTCGCGCAATTTGTTATCGTTTAACTCAAAAAGGCTTATCTGGAACTTATCTCTTAAAGCTTCTTTTGATATCTTCCTTTTTACTTTTATCTGAGGCGTTAACTCTTTTTGCTCGAGATTCGCAAGTATTTCCCTGGCTCTTTCAGTAACTTCCTTGGGAAGACCAGCCATTTTCGCAACCTCAATCCCATAACTATGATCCGCATAGCCCGGAACGATCTTGTGAAGGAAGATCACCTTATCTCCAACTTCTCTCACATCCGCTTTGAAATTTTTTATTCGCGGAAATATCTCCGCAAGTTCATTTAATTCATGATAATGCGTCGCGAAAATTGTCTTCGCTCTAACTTTTGGATTTTCATGAATATATTCGGTTATCGCCCATGCGATCGATATCCCATCAAAAGTACTTGTCCCACGCCCAACCTCATCGAGCAAGATCAAACTTTTTGGCGTAGCATTGTTTAAGATATTTGCCATCTCATGCATTTCAACAAGAAATGTGCTTTCTCCACCTGCGATGTTATCCTCAGCCCCAACGCGAGTGAAAATTCTATCAACAATGCCTATCCTCGCATAACTTGCGGGGACAAAACTACCAATTTGAGCCAAAAGCACAATCAACCCAACCTGTCTTAAAAATACGCTTTTACCAGACATGTTCGGGCCAGTAATTATCAAAATCTGATTTTCGGAATTATCAAGATAAACGCTATTGGGGACAAATCTTTCTCCTGGTGGAAGGATTTTTTCAACTACCGGATGTCTTCCGTCTTTGATTTCTATGACATCGCTTTCGTCAACGATCGGACAAGTGTAATTGTTTTCAACCGCGACCTCTGCAAGCGAAATAAAACAATCGAGCATGGCTATCAATTGTGCATTCTTCTGAATCGCATCTATATGCTCAGTTATTTTCTCCCTTAACTCATTAAAAAGTTCCGCTTCAAGTGCGGAGATTTTCTCCTCGGCGGTGAAAATTTTTTCCTCATACTCTTTAAGTTCGGGCGTGATAAATCTTTCTGCATTTACAAGGGTTTGCTTTCGTATGTAGTCAGGCGGAATCTTGTCAAGATGCGTTTTAGTCACCTCGATATAGTAACCGAAAACGGAATTATAATCAATTTTTAAACTTGGGATCCCAGTCCTTTCCCTTTCTCTCTGTTGTAAACTTGCTATAAACTCCTTCCCAGATCGAACTATATATCTTAATTCGTCAAGTTCTTGGTTATATCCATCTTTTATCACTCCTCCATCTGAAATAGTAGCTGGTGGGTCATCGACGATTGCGCCTTCAATTAATGAAACTACATTTCCAAGCGGATTCAAAGATTGATCTATCTTTTTAAGCGTTTCTGACTTTACATCGGAAAGAAGAGATTTTATCTTGGGAATTTTCTTAAGCGATTCTTTTAAATTAATCAAATCTCTTGGGTTTGCTCTTCCGGTGGTCCCGGTCAAATGTGCGCGAATCGCAATTCTTGAAATCAATCTTTCAATATCTCCGATCTCTCCAAGGATTTCATAAAGAGATTTTCGCAAGTTGGGGTTCTCATAAAGTTCTTTAACTGCTTCGAGCCTTTTCTGTATCGATTCAAGTTTTTTCAACGGTCTTAAGACCCACCGTTTCAAAAGCCGGGCTCCCATCGATGTTTGAGTTTTATCGATGATAGAAAATAAAGTTCCACAAGTCGTCTCACCTGAATATGAAACAGCTATCTCAAGGTTTCGCTTAGTAGCTAGGTCAAGTATCATATAATCGCCAACATCATAACGAGATATTTTCCTTATATGGACAAGTTTTGTCCTTTGCGTCTCTTGCAAATAATGTAAAACTGCACCAGCAGAGATAACCCCAAGTTCAAGTTCATCTATTCCAAATCCTTTCAATGATAGAGTTTTGAAATGATTCGTTAAAATTTCGAAGGCATAATCATACTTAAAAATCCAATCCTCAAGTCTCGTCAGCGCAGGTTTAACCCACGTTTTTGATAGAATCTCCCCGACTTTATCTTTAGATTGTTTGCTGAAAAGAATTTCACTTGGAGCTATCGTGTCAAGCAAGTTAGCAATTTCATTAGTTGCGACTTCGGCTACATAAAACTCGCCAGTTGAAACATCCGCAAATGCAACGCCAATTTTATCACCCTTGAAAAACAAAGCGCAGACAAAATTATTCGCCCTCGTATCAAGGAGTTTGTCAAGCACCGCAACCCCCGGCGTAATTATTTCGATGACATCACGTTTGACTATTCCCTTTGCGAGTTTCGGATCTTCAAGTTGCTCGCAAATGGCAACTTTATATCCAGCCTTAACAAGTTTAGGTAAATAAGTATCAAGCGCATGATGTGGAAACCCAGCGAGTGGTACGTCCGCTGCTGCACCATTTGCCCTTTTAGTTAAAGCTATGCCAAGAACTTTTGAAGCTATTTTGGCATCCTCTTCAAATGTTTCGTAAAAATCTCCCATCCTAAATAAAACTATCGCATCAGGATATTGCGCTTTTATCTTTCTGTATTGTCTCATCAATGGCGTCGACATCTTAGCAAAGCGATAAATTTGTTTTACTAAAAATTAAGCTCTTCTTCCATATCTGAGTTCAAATTCATAACTCCTAAACATCTTCACATCAGGATGTTCTTCCCGAACGTAAAGTTCAACTTCAGGTGAAAATGAATAGCCAACTATAAAAGCATGAACATCACCCTTAAAATAATCTCGCAATCTTTCTCTCTTTTCTACAAGTTTATCAACTTCGCGCTTACTTGGTCTGGACTTGCATTCACCGATCACATAAACTTTCTCACCGTTTCTTCGTCCCTCGACATAAATGTTAACCTCATCATATCTACCATCAGGATAAATCACATTCTTTCGCTCGATTACTTCAGCTTCAACCCCATATTCATCTCTTACAAATTCCCTCATATAAAACATAACCTCATCCTCAAGCCTATAACCAACTGTATCTGAAAGACCAGCAAGTATTTCTCTCGTCCTTTGATGCTCAATGATAAGTTGATTTAACCTTTCTTCTGTCCTTCTCTGTGCTTCCGCAAGTTGATCAACTCTCTGAGTAAGCTGGTCAAGTCTTTGAGTTAGTTGATCAACCCTTTCTGTTAACCTATTTATCGCATCCCAAACCTTATTGAAATTCTCCTCAGTTGCCCTCTCAAATGCTTCCAACCTCTCCTCCGTCCTTCTTTGTGCCTCTGCAAGTTTATCTATCGCACTCCAAACCCTGTTGAAGTTTTCC